>LUMP01000003.1_pt1 | contig 139897 bp, 152 predicted proteins | sample 729641 | NCBI WGS metagenome assembly LUMP01 (sample SAMN03860260, study PRJNA289734) | marine metagenome | biome: seawater column; feature: ocean; material: water; isolation source: Red Sea water column Station 12 - depth 47m | place: Saudi Arabia: Red Sea | collected 2011-10-15 | depth 47 m | reverse complement strand
GAAGAAGCCGAAGGGCTCGAACGTATCCATTTTGGTTGGGACGAGCGACTCGGATTGACCACCGGTCATACCGAGAACATCCGAAGCGACAGCAACGGGGGCAGCGGCGGCAGGGGCAGCAACCGGAGCAGGTGCAGCGGCGGCTTCGACATCAGCAACGAAAGCGGCGGCGGCTTCAACATCACCGAGGCATCGTTCATTGATTTCGGGAACAGCAAACGTGCCGTGCTTGACACGACGGGATTCGTCCTTGACGATCCAAGCGGGAGCATACTTCATGCCGCACGCTTGGGCAGCCTTGAGAAGGTCCGACCGCTTGACGGGGGACTGGAGGCCGAGAGAGATGCAGGAGTCGATAAACACGATTTGGGAATTCTTCATACCTATATCCTACCAAAATAAGGGGTTACGATTCAACCCCTAAATCGAAAAAAATTAAGTCCTTATTTGACAGGGGTTTATGACTCAGAAATGGGGTTTTTCTCGGAATTGACGTAAATCCCCCCCTGACAGGGACTTATGAGCGTGCGTGATAGTGGCTCGTAACCCCTTATTTGACAAATATTTACATTTTTTTCGACTTTACCCTTGATTATAACCCCTTGATTATGGTACACTTAAGACATGACCACTCATTCTACCGACGTTTTTGCTCGCCTTCTCGCTGCTGAAAATCTTACTGTCGTTCACGACGCATCGGCCGAAACCGCATCGTTTGACCTCAACACCCGTGTTTTGACTTTGCCCGTTTGGGATACCATGTCCGGCCACGTTTACGACATGTTGGTGTCGCACGAAGTTTCGCACGCTCTTCACACTCCGCTTGAGGGCTGGAAGAAAGAATTGGACGCCGCTGGCGCTAACGCTAGCCTCGTTCAGCACTACATCAACGTCGTTGAAGATGTTCGCATCGAGCGAATGATTCAAGCGAAGTTCCCCGGCTTGCGTCCCGACTACAAAGCCGGTCGTCAATGGATGAAAACGAACATCATGAGTGACGTGCTTGCTGACGTTGCCAACGGCAAAGCACACTCCATCGACCACGTTAACTTGTTCGCTAAGGGTATGCTCGACGCTACCGACTTGACCGCTGACGAAATGGCGATGTATGATCGTTGCTATGCTTGCGAAACTTTCGACGAAGTTGTTGCCCTTGCGAAAGAATTCATCAACGAATTGCCTGAGCAAGAACAAAACGGTGGCGATGCTTCCGATGGTAACGCACAAGGCGAAGGTCAAGAAGGTGGCGAAGGCGCTCACGGTGACGAGCAAGCCGAGGGCAGTGCTCAAGGTGATGACAACGCTAACGCAAACGGCGAAGGTCAAGACCAAAGCGAGAACGCTCAAGCAAACAGCGAAGCCAAAGGCGATGGTTCGATGGAGTCTGCTGCTGACGCTAAGGACGACGGATCCAACGCTGACTCCGATCAACGATCCGAAGCAGCAAAGAAAATGGACGCTGCGATGAAGGGACTCGTCAACCAAAGTGCAAGCGATCACCAAATGCGTAACTTGCCTGTCGTTGGTGAGCGAATGAACGAATTCCTCATCACCGCTGATGAAGTCATCAATTCTCACGCTGGTGTCACTATCACGGCGAACAGCACCGCTACTCGTAACTACACTAACCTGCAACAAGAACAAAAAGCCATGGTGAACCACATGGTCAACTTGTTCAACCAAAAGCGATCCGCTACCGCTCACAAGCGTGCCCGTCGTGCAAAGACTGGTGTTCTCGACACCGTGAAGATGACCAACTACAAGTGGAGCGAAGATATCTTCCGTCAAATCAAAGTGATGCCCGAAGGCAAGAATCACGGCTTCTTCATGCTGGTTGACTGGAGCGGTTCCATGTCCGACAAGATCATCGAGACCGTCAAGCAAACCATCATGCTCGCAGAGTTCTGCCGTCGTGTCAATGTTCCTTTCCGTGTTGCTGCATTCTCCTCGACTGGTGCGGAATACTTGCGGAACAAAGAGCGTGGTGAGTATATCAAGGGTGATCTTGAACCATTGTATGGCACTTGCCTTGTCGAATACTTGTCATCCGATCTCAAGAAGGCTGACTTCGACAAAGCCGCTACCATCTTCTTCGACAGTGCAATCGGTTGCACCTATGACAAGTCCGACTATCGTTGCTCCGGCCACAGGTTCGACAGCCTTGGATCGACTCCTCTCGACGAAGGCATCATGATCGCTTCCGAGCGTATGATGCAAATGCGTGCCGCTGGTAAGTGTGAGATCATGAACCTCATCGTCCTCACCGACGGCGAAGCATCTTCCAACATGTTCGTTAGCAGCGACTGGGGTCGTCAGGCTCAAGGTGCAACCATCACCGATCCGATCTCCGGTCTGCGTTTCAACACCAAGAACAACTGGGACACCGTTCGTCAATCCACCAAGATGGCTCTCGATGTTCTTCGTGCCCGTGTTGGTCAAGTCAACATCGTCGGAATCTTCCTTGCCTCTAACAAGCGTGATTACACCGACTTCTTCCACGGTCAACGGGATCTCGATGGTGCTGCTCAATGGGATCCGAAGCAACGACTCTACCCTGTTGACCTCGATGGTTACGAGAAATACTTCATCTTCGTCACCAACGCTAAGCCAGTCAAGGGTTTGGACTCGTGTTCTGCTTCCGACTCCAAAACCAAAGTCCGCAACGCTCTCATCCGTGAAGGTAAGGATCGCAAAGATCGTAAGACTTTCCTCAATCAACTCTTCGACATGGTTGCATGAGTTTGATCGAGTTCTTCATAGCACTGCCTCGGACTTCGGTCCGAGGTTTCGTGCCACTATCACGCAGCGGTTTCGCTGCACATACAGGAGATAAATACTATTGACGAAAACTGACAGGAAATTACTCATGGATTCATACCCGATTGTAGAAGTAGTCTGGCTCGACGCAGAGGAACACGGAGAGGTGGGCTGGAACGACACAGCGAAGATGCTGGAGTATGCCAAGTTGCCTTGTCCCACCATGCGAAGTGTAGGTTACATGGTTTATGAGGGTGATGATCATGTTTCCTTGATTAGAACCCTTAATGAAGATAATTGCGGGACTATAGAGAAGATTCCAAAGGCTTTTGTGCAATCTCTGAGAAAACTTAGGGTTTCCAAGAAATAATTCGTAATACCCCCATTTTTCGCTATATTTAAAGGGTTTTCAAAAGGACTCATTTTTAACATTATTCTTGTTCTCTTTCCCTACTCTATACCCATGCAAAACGATGCTCTTAGTATCGTAGCGTGGGTTTTTTCATATACCTACATATTATGACTTTTGTTCTATTCGTCCACAGGCATCAAAGGAAAACAGACATGGATCCATACGAAAGATTACAAGCAATTAACGAAGATATTAACAGACTCAAAGATAATGTACAACTTGATGAAAGCGACGGTCCCGTTGTTGATCCCTTCACCGGGAAAAAAGTCAAGCCAAAACGAATCAAACAAAAAATGGGTGGACCTGTTACCAGAGAGGGTAAACCAGTTTCGGTAGGAAAGTCAAAGCATCGTCAGAAACTTGGATTGGAGTCAGTCGATGAATACGAAAGATTAACAACAATTAACGAAACACTCATGGGTAAAATCAAGAGTCTCTTCAGGGGAAAGCCAAAGAAGGAAACTCCAGTGCAAATGTTTAGCCGAATGGCGGCTGATGTAGAGAAGAAATCACCTGATGAAGTAGCGGCTAAATTAGATGTGCAGTACGGTCGACAAGATGCTAATCTTCCCAGTATTGAGGATCTTACACCCCCCAAAGCAAAGAGACCGTTCAAGAAAGTGGGACCAGTGAAGTTCCATCCGGGGAAACCAAAGTCCATCAGCCCAAGACAAGATAAGTTAGGAGAAAGTCGGTTCGATCCATCCGAGAACCCAAACGCAGAGGCAGATCAAGAGTTTGATAGAGCAGCAAACGCATTGAGAGACGCTGGTATTGCGTATAAGGCTTTAAAGCGTATCGGCTCTATGAATCGAGAAAAGGACATATTCAAAATTGACCGAAAGGATATGAGACGAGCAAGAGAGGTCATGCAGGGCTTCCCGAACACTCAAATCAAACGAGCATGACAAACATTCGCATCCTAGTCCAAGAAGGCATGAAAAAGGCTCTTCGATTGTCGAAGAAGCCCTCGCTGTCGAAACGGGATGTGAAAACAATTCTGAAAGCGGTTGCAAGTCAAGCAAGACGCATCAAGAAGATGGACAAGGAACTTCCCTATGGTGCAGAGACACCAGGCTTCAAGGACAAAAGCAAAGCCGAGCGAAAGGGTATGGAAGCACAATACAATGCACTTCGCAGGAATATTGCCAGCCTTGGTGCCCCTTTCCCAGAGGGTGGTGAAGCCGCTGCTTTGTTCAAACGAGATGCGTTCAGTCGAAGAGGGTTTGACACAACATTCCATCGGGGTAGACGAATTCGTGCAGGGTATCCAGAAACTCCCGTCAGTGGGAGTGAGGAAATGTCGGGTATGCAAGCGTTTCCCGGCGGAGGTATGGAAATCTCAAACCTTCCCGATCTGCCAGGCTCACCCGGCACGCTGAACAGAGCATTGAAAGGCTTGCCCGACAAGGTTGGTCAAACAGTGTATGATCCAGAGAAAGGTCCGTTGCAACCAGACAAGAAGTTGACGGCTCGAATGCGTGGGTTGGAAGGCTTGAAGAAAAAATTCAGTCAGACAACGGCTCATTATCCAACAAGAAGAATGGCAGCAGAACTTGAGGCACACAAGAAGGTTGGTGATCTAAAAGGTGTTCAAAACTATATGAAGAGGTTGGATCAAAAGAGAAAACTGAGACAGAAGTTGCCGAATGCTTTGGTGCCACCTATGGTTCAATTCGAGAGCGTGGACAATCCAAAAGACGGCGCTGATGTTGTGGCAAACTTCTACAGTGAACGTGAGAACAGTTTACTTGATAGCATGAAACGGCAAAACAGACAAGCCAAGCAAAAGATGATGAAGAAATACGGGGTGCCTTACAAACCCACCGATCAGAAGAAAATACCAAAGCCAATTAACTTCCGTGCAGAAGCAGTCGAGATGGATGCGATTCGAGCAAGACGAAAACTGGACAAACAAATCGCAAGAGATCCAAATGTGGGTATGCACGGTCCAAGTCACCCCATGTTCCACAAAAGTGATCTTGCAAAGCGTGTCCGTGGGCTTGAAAAACGGCACAAGGCAAGACGAGAACGAATCGCACAAAGAGACGCTGAAAACTCATCACCAGTCACAGATCCAATGAGAGCAAGGCTCATCAGAGCAATCAACAAGGGAAATGAACAATGAGCAAAGAACCAATGAAACTCACACCACAACAAAGAAAGATGTTGGCAAATCTTCCTGCCGGCACCGCTAAAAATAGATTCCGTGTAGACAAGCCTGGACAGACGACTCCGAGTGCTGAAACTCCAGATGTCACGACGGCAAAGAAGCGACTACAGAGATTGCTTGATGCTCAAAAGAAGTATTCTAATTACAACAAATACAACACCCCAAGCCCCGGTGATGTTGATCCCGAAACAGGTGATGTGATTCCAGAGGGTGTTCAAAAGGCTGGACACCCAGAGGCATTTGAACTTGGCTTGGACAAAGAAACCACAAACAATGCCGAGTATCAAAAGATCCTTCGTCGCAAGCGTATCGAACGTGCGGCACAGATGTCAGATCCCAATCACCCGACGCACACAGACGACTCCAGTGACACCACGTTGGATGATGTCGAAGCCGCTGATCGTGCCGCTCGTCGAAGAAAAAGAATCGGTGAAGCGATGGAGAAACAAGGCATGTTGTTTAAGACAGAGCCAGAGCAAAAAACGACTACAGTGGTGCCTGCCGTCGTGGGCAAAGATAGAAAAAGAGCCACAGATCAACGATCAAGAGAAAATGTAAAGAGATCCAAGAAAAGGTAATGAAACGCTTTCTTGATTACATCTTGGGTGAAGCGTTCGTCGGTAAAAAGACCGAACGAACAAGTTTGCCACAGAGAGCGATCAGAGACGAAAAAACTCGTCGCACTGGAAAGGTAAAACGAAAGGGTAAAGGCAAGTATGTCGTCGGACTTGATTCCATCGGTCCATCACCGTTCAAGAAACTTGGACCGATGTACCGAAAAAGGCAGGTTCCGTACAACCCAGACAGACACAGTATACAAAGATATCAACACATACAAGACTTCCTCGACAATCCAAGAGTAGGCAATCGACGACCGGGAGAAGAGGGAACATTCAAGCCGGGGAGACTACCATGAACATATTGGACACAGAAGCAGGTAAACAACTCGTTGCTAAAGTCGGTGTGAAGAAAGCAAAGAAACTCATTCGGCAGGAAATGACCTCGAAAATGGTTTCACACAGAGAAAGACAAGGGTTATCCGTTGGCAGAGCACAACGAACAAGACAGACAAGAGAACTCTTGAGACGACCGACAATCGGCATCGACAACAGTATTCGATATGCAAACTTGGGTGAATCATTTGGTGCGCCGATGAAACAAAAAAGAGCCGAGCGAGTCATGAGAACATATAGAAAAAGACTTTCAAGCATGTTACGGGATGGTCGTTCTTTTAACAGTGCTGACTTTGACAAAGCATTTAGATCATCACAAATTCGACGAGGAGCAGGTCCGAGAATTCGTATTCCAACACCCCCTGAAGGTGGTGCCAAAGATCCTACAAGAATTAGAACATATCTTGGTGTAGACAGACCATCCACACCAGAGCAAGGTGAAGAGGGTGTCATTGGAACAATCAGAGCAAACATTCGTGCAGAGATGAAGAAAAGATCCAAAAAGTAAGGAGCAGTCATGGCTGAAAAAGAACCATGTGATTGTTCTGATTATGAATACGACTTAAAAGATTGTCACAAGGAACTCGAAAAAACTAAGGAAAAACTCACCTCGTTGCGTGAGGAGAAGTTCCTTGTTTGTGAGCAAGCAAAAGAACAAGCCGATGAGAAGATTGAGATGCTCAAGAAGCAACTCACTCGATGGACAATCGGTGGTTCCGTTGCTGCTACCGTGGTGGGTAAAGAGGCAGTCGAAGAGATCACCGCAACAATTCAAGGTGTCGAAGAAGCCGTGAACACAATCGTGCCGGGTGCAATCCCCGGTGTTGGTTCCATGATTCCGGGTGCTGGTGGTGGAGGTGCTGGTGGACCGACTCCGATGATGATGCCTGATGGTTCGACAATGTTCTGGGATCCGTCGATGGGATGGATGAACGGCAGTGCTGGATTCTTCGGTGGTGCTGGTGGTGCAGGTGCTGGTGCAGGCAACAATGTCGCAAACCAAAACCCAGAGAAGGCAAAGCCAAAAACAGAGGACGACGAGGACTCTAAGGACGAGGACGAAGAAAAGGGCAAGAAGAAAAAGGAAGAGGAAGAAGAGGAAGCCGAGGAGGAAGAGGAAGAAAGCGAAGAGGATTCAGAGGACGAGGAGTCTGAAGATTCTGAAGATGATGAGGACAGCGATGATGCCGAAGATGAAGAGGACGCAGAACCCGCTGAGATGGAAGAGGAAGAAGAGTCCGAGCAAAACGAAGAGGACAGCACAGAGGATTCAGAAGATCAAGAGCAGTCCGAAGAGGCATCCGACGAACAATCATCCAACGACACACCACAACCAGAAGTTGTTGGACTTCCATCTCCAGAATTGGTTGTTGAAAATGGAAAGATCATTGATGTCACAGGTGAAACTCTCACCGACTACATCGCAAATCTCGGTGCCGTTGCACAGGTATGGGACATTCCAGACACACCCAATCTAATTGAAAGCATTCCCGCCATTCTGAACTCACGACAACCAGAGCCGGGAGAGATCATTGTCGGTGACTATGTGCCAAATGATCCACCACAACCACAGGCGGTGGATGTGACAGAGGAAATGGCTGAGGCTCCTGCTGAGGATGTCTATGTTCCTGAGTCTCCGCTTCCAGATCCACCGTATGTTCCACCACCGATTGTGTTGGAAGCAAACATGATTCCAGAGCCTGGCATTCTTCTCGCATTGTTCATTCCCTACATCTGGCAGTTAATCACAAAGAGAAGAAGAAAAAAATAATACATAATTAGAATCTAGGAGAATCCAATGAAAAAGTTTGCTGAATATATCACAGAGAATGATGACTCGAAGAAAGTCAAGCCAGTCAAGCCAGGGGATCCAGATTACAACAGGGTGATGGCATTGCGAGCCAAGTATGGTATTGATCCAACCCCTGGCGGAAATGTCGATCCTGAAGCAATTGATCAAAGGGCTGTCCGAAAAGGAGTAATAAAGGCTCTTGGTAGTAGAAAGTTTAGGCAAGACATGCAAGATCACACGATTGCACCAACCGTTGATGATATCATCAGGGATGATGAAAGACTTCAACAAATTGATGAGTTTGTTGGGGCACTTCTCAAGGGTGGTGCTGGCTTGGTCACCAAGGGTGGTGCAGCAGCAGTAAAAGCAGGGGCAAAAGCAGTAAAAGCAGGGGCAAAGTTAAAAGCAATCGGAGGTAAAGCAGCGTTCAAAGCAATGCCTCTTGCAAGCAGAATTCGTGTTGGTGGAAGTAGTTTGTTAAAATCGGCGGGTGGTGCTGTTGGAAAAATGACAGCGATGGGAAGAGTCGTAACGGGTGGAAGCAGAGCCCCCATGATGAAATCTGTCAAGAAAGTCGTTGGTGGTAAGATCGCACAACTACCGAGAGGATCTCTGCAACAAAAACTCGCAGCCCGAGGAGCAAGAGCCGGATTCAAAGCAGGTGGGTTTGCGGTGAGAAACCCGTTGACCACTATGACTCTTGGTAGCATGGCATATCAAGGGGCACAATCTATGTTCCAAAATAGACAAAATCAAGCAGGACAGGGAGCGTATTGATGAATATTAGAAAAATTGTTGAAGGAAGAGTTCAGTTTCCTTCCGACCGAGCAGCAAAAGAATTTCATTCACACATTGAAGGGTCCGCTCTCTCGACCGGAGAAAGACAGGGATCCTCTGTTGAATATGACAGCAGCGACACAAGACGGTTTGTGAGGAATGCCATTCTTAAAAAAATAAAAGAACTGAACGGAAAAGTCTCAAATGTTGGATGAAAGAAAACTCACTGATGGTGAGTTAAAAAAGAGAGATGAGATTGTTAAAGCAATCAAACGAGATCGGAAAGAAGAAAACTTAACCGATGAGGAAGTTTATGCAATTGCTACTGCACAAGCAAAGAAAACAAACGAGGGAATCATGGATCCATACGAAAGATTACAAGCAATAAAAGAAGCCGTTGAACAATTGAGTTTTCCAGAAGTTCAAAAAGAATTTGAAAAACGATACGGTGTCAACGCTAAGAATAAAGATAACCTTGTAGAGTTATCCAGAAAAGCCAACGCTGCAAGAAATCCAAAAAGAGCAGCGATGGCAAAGAAAATCCTTGACATGGCAAAAAATGAACCCGACGCTTTTGAAGATCCAGCAAGTAGAAAGTAAAAGGAAACTTCATGAAAGATCACATTCGTCAAATCCTTGAAAAACAACTGACAGAAAACATCTTTAGTTCTGCGGTCAAGAAAGATCAGGGTCGTGGTGTCGAAAAGGCAACAGGACACGCTATCGAACTTGACATGAGCAAACCAAACACCAACGCAAAAGTTAAGATGGCACAGGACTCCAAGGTTGTGAAAGGTCTTATTACGAAGGGGTTTACTCACGCAGAGTCATCCGAGGGTGGCAACAAAGTAAAACTTTACTTTGCAGGTCCACGACAGAGAAATACTTGGTTGAAAAAGTGGAGAAGTCTTGACATCCCGAAGAAAACCAACGAAAGTTATGATGCAGGACAACCTAAACCAGTTAGAATTAGAGACTTAACAGGACAGAGAGTCACAGATGTTGTGAAAAACATGACACCTGCACAAAAACAGAGACTTATGAAAAAAATAGGTCCAAACGTTAGAAAACTCACTAAGGGTGGTGCTTTTGTCGTTGATAGAATCATGCAACAAGAGAGTTATAAGCGTGGTGGTCATATGAGTCAAATTATAAAAAATAAACTCAGAGACAAAAGAAATAAAAAAATGACTGCTAGGACAATAGAGGGTCAAAAAAGAAGAATGAAAACCAGATCACAGTCTCAACGAGAGCGTTGATCTAATCAAAAAGATACATAGATAGTATACAAACACTAAGGAGTAACACAGATGACATGGATACCACCACGAGCAGAAGATATCGCTTCACCGCTGAACCCATTTTTCAATCTCAGCGACTCCGAAGTTAAAGAAATTAACCCAGAACTTGCTAAGAAACTCAAGGAGAGTAAAATGAACAGAAAAGAACAACTTAATCTCAGCGAAGCCATTGCCAATGTTTGGACTGGTGGTCAGGAGGACATTCAAGAAGGTGAAGAACTCATCACCGAAGAAATGCTCGTTGAAGAACTCACAAACGACATCACTACCGTTGTCGAGTCCATCCAAGAAGAAGTCGGCTTTGAACTCAGCGAAGATGAAATCAACTACATCGTTGATACACTTCTCGAAGCAGAAGACGAAGACGAAGACGAGGAAGAAGAAGACGACGACTACAAAAAGATGAAGTGAATCATGTTTAACGACAAGATCACTAAAAACATCATCGAGAGTGCCAAAAAAGTCTTAGAGGCTAAGGAAGAAGTTCCACCCGTTGTTATGGGTAGACTTCCTGCCTCTGCACATCCAAAGAAAAAAGTGACGAGAAAAGCAAAGACTCGAAAGCAATTTGATGCAGAAAATGCCCCTGTTGTCCAAACAGGACCAGGGGGTGATTATGTCAAAAAGAGAATGCCGAGTGAAATACCAAGCATCAAAGGCATGGTCAAAGGTGCAATCAATAGATTACGAGGAAAGTAATGACTAGAGAAGAATTGTTTGAACTTTTAGAAGCCCGATCAAAGAGAAGCGGTACTGCACCAGCGGGTAGCATCCGTGGTAGAGGTAAGAAAGGTACAAACAAGATGAAGGCTAGTCAGTCTAAGTCTGCGAAAGCGGGTAGTAGAAACCGCAAGGGTGCTACTACCCCGCCAAAGCCAGCGAAAAAAGAAACTCCTGTCACACCAAAACCAATCACGACGGTGACAGGAGAAAAGAACCCAGTGGGACGAGAGAATCTCGCAAGGGGCATGGAATCTAAGAGAGGAGTTTCTAGAACTCCCGGCAAGAATCCAATCGGTCGTGAAAATTTGATGAGAAACATTGTTGCTGGTAGATCAACAGAGCGTGTCGCAGGCAGAAAGTTAGGCAGAAAAGTTGCAGGAGTTATGGACAAACTTGCCGGTCCTGCAACAAAAGTTAAAGACACCGTGAGTGATGTCGCAAGCGTTGTGAAGCAACGAGTGATGAAGTCTTTGGGTAAAGGTCCGAAACCTTCTATCGGTAGACAAAACCTGAGAACACAATTCGCTGCACTCAACAAGGACAACCGATCCGCAAACAAACCAACCGTTGATGATATCGTCAAAGATCGTGTTGGTAAGGCTGTCTCTGGACTCGGTAGAAAGATCACGGATCTCTCCAAGAAAGTTGGACAGAGACTTGGTGACTTGGATAAGAGCCCCATTCTTAACGCACTGAAGAAAGGTAGAGGGGAAGCAGGAACACCCACCCCATCTCCAAACAAGAAACCCCCTACCAAAAACATTAAGGTGACACCGAAGAAACCAACACCCGATGAGGACTTCGCACCAAAACCATCGGACAAACCAAGCACGACTAAACCCGCTCCCCAAAAGCCAAGTAAGCCTGCGCCCAAGTCTCCAAATGATCCTGCACCTAAGTCCCCAAGAAGTCCAGATCAAACAAAGAAAATTGTCAAGGACAGGGTTCAAAGCAACATAAGAGGTCCAAAAACACCCCCAAGTGCAGCAGGTAGAGTTGACATAATTCACAAAAAGGGAACCGCTGCCTACAAATCAGCAAGAGCAAAATTTGCTAAGAAAAAAGGTGCGGAAGCAGCAAGAAGACTCGACAGAGTTTATGAAGCGTTGATGTTAACCCTTCCAACGCTGACCTGAGCGATTCGTTCCGCTATCTAAATTCTTTCTCATTCTTTCTGGGACACCCTCTTTCATTCGATTCATTAACTCAGACCAACGACCACCGGTCGCTTTGTCTGGTGTCAATGTTGCATCAGCACCTAGACCGGGTGTAGTAAAAGACCAATCTCTCCTTACCTCACCCTCCTTTTGACATTTTGGGCACGGCTCTGAGATTGGCTGATCTCTCTCGGAGATCAATTTTGTTTGTTCAAATTTGTGCGAACAAGCATCGCAAACATAATCATAAGTAGGCATAATATTTATCTCCAGTCACTTATTTTCTTCTAAAGTCCTCCGAATCCAAATCAGATCAGTCCGAATCTCTGCGAGTTCAGTCATGATCAGTGAATTTGAAGTGTTTAACGAAGTCATTTGATCTTCTAATCGTTGTGTTTCATCTTCAAGACCTTGAATTCGATATTCAAAGTTTGATTTTACCTCACTTGTGTTCCAAATCCAAGCACCAATTGTAATAATCCATCCAGTTAATACAGCGAGTGGTAGTTGTTGCTTTATGGTTGACATCAGTTGAGTCCGTAGCAGCGAAGTTTGGTTGTGTCAAACGTTGAGCCACCACCATTGTGGAACACTTTGATGACAAAGAGAGGCAGAATCAAAACTCCGTGAGCGTCCGTAGCGTTCAATTGAAAGTCAAGAGTTACCTCTTCATTTGATCCGGTAACGATTTTCAGTTGAATGTCATCAGCAGTGCCATCTGACGAGGTAATCATCAACCCTTTGTATCTTCGTGAATTGATTGCCGCTGCTTGGGTGAGATCCAATTCTACAACGCTTTTATATGTGTCCATGTATTTTCTCCTTGTGAGTCTTGGTATTTATAAATATTGTGGAGGTAACTATGGGATCAATTAAACCTACAATTACAGCGTATGGTGGGGGCACTCAACAGTTTCCAGTTTTCTTGAACAGAGCAACCGTTGGTATGCAGTTTGAGAGAACTGAGCGTGATTTGGCAAAGTTAATCAGTGAAAGTATTAAGCAGTCCCCGACAAAAACAATTAACATTGTTGGTGCCGCAGGCACACAAATTCAAAATGTTGTGGGTGCGGTCAAGCATAGCAATACAAACGCACTCGGAGGTGACAGTCTCCTTGATGTTTCAATATCAACAAGAAATGGCAAGTCTCTCAAAATCAATACAAAGGGAACAATTGCCCCAGTGCAAACTCACTCTGACTTCAGATCAGTTTATACATCATCTCCAATTGTTGCAAAGAGATTTGCTCGGGCAGCGATTGCAAAATATAAATCTCTCGGATTTAAAGACGGAGACATGATTCCAGCGGGGACACAAGGGATTTATGCTGAAATGCAGGGAGAAAACAACATGAGAATTGTCCGTGGTGTGCCTGCGATGGGTGGACCTATTGATTATTTCTTTGAGGGTCAACCATCAGGTCAATTTGATGAACAGACGGGAGTTTTAACTCTGGGTGCGACTTTGGTTACTGCACGGGATCTTGCAAAACAACAAAAATTCTTTTTGAGTATGCCTCCCCCACCCGCAGAGGGAACATTCATGTTTAACAAACAAGACACATTTGGTGTTCCACTGATTCATGACAGGGGTGGAAGAAACCTATCTATTACTGACCGGTCATTTGTCGATAGAAGTTCAATTGTTGTGAGGATCTAATGCACCAAGAAACAAGAATATTTTTAATCAATAAGCACCTTGCTGAAAATAAAGTTGCCTCTGCTGCAAAAATCGCAAAAGCGGTTAGCAAATACAAAAAAGGAAGAGCAGCAGGAACACTTGCATCAGCAGCAGCAAAAAAGAAGGTTAAGTCTAATGTGGTGAAGTCTGTGGGCAAAAGTTCAACGGCCTCCATCGGCAGACAAAACATGCGAACACAATTCGCTAAACTTAATCAAAATAATCGTAACGTGGTAAATGCCACCGTAAGACGAGTGCCGGGCAGCGATGGTTCTGGGGTTCTCAAAAATAGACCACAACTTCCTGTGGGATCTGGTGGTCGCAAACAACTTCCTGTGGGATCTGGTGGTCGCAAACAACTTCCTGTGGGATCCGCACCAAAACCAAAAGGTGAGATTGTCGTTGCAGATAAACCAAAACCGAGAAGAGTTCCGGGTCCATCGGGTCGATCAGGATCTCCTGTTGGGTCTGGTGGTCGCAAACAACCTCCCGTCGGCTCTGGTGGTGGAACCAAACCCCCCGCTGGATCTGGTGGAGCAGGATCAGGTGGTGGTGGAACCAAACCCCCCGCTGGATCTGGTGGAGCGGGTGGTGGTGACAAACCAAAAAAACCATCATTTGTCGAAAGAATGGCCAGAAGAGTTGGTGATTATGGCAAGGAAGCCATTGGACGAACAAGGGATAGAGTTAGAGATGTGGGAGGACAGTTAGAGAGGGGAACACGAGGAATTAGAGGTGATTTGATCGCTACTGGAAAAGCAACGATTGACACTCTCCGTAAACAACAGCAAGGACAGTATGGTGATGAGGCAGTCCGAGTCATGAATATTGGCACAAACAGAATGTATGGTCCTGAATTTGGAACCTCTGGTACAAGAGAAAGAAGAAAACAGGGAATTGAAAATATCAGAGGTGGCATTAAAACAACATTCGGAACCAATAAACGTCCCAAGTTGGATGATCAAGGCAACCAAGTTTTGGATAAAGAGGGCAATCCGGTGATGGTTGGTGGTGGACCTGGTGTGTTGAGTCCCATGCGTGGTTACATAAGTGCATCCGACGCTTATGCGAGACGAGAGGAAAAGAGACTTAAGGACAGAAAAGCCAAAGGTCAGTCTCTTGGAATCAGGGGCTATCTGTATAAATATGGTACATACTCTAAACCATCTGATTCAGTATTTGATCCGAAGGCTCCACGAGGAAGCACTTACAGAGATCCATATCAGACAGACAGAAACGAGGATTAAAGGTGTCTAGAATTCATCAATTGCAGCGTTCAAAAAATCTTCTGGAATCCATGAAAAGTGGTGCAATTGTCAAATACAAACCAAAGGGTGAAATTGTTCCAGTTAAACCATCGAAGCCCAAAGGTGAAATTGTTCCCGTGACTCCACCAACACCGAAAAGAGTTCCGGGTTCGGGAGGTCGTCGTGTTTCAAAAAAAGAAATGTTAGCCCTACCCGGACCAGAGGTCGTTAAGTCTAGGGCAGAAAAACTTACAAGAAGACTCGAAAGAACACAAGACAAAAACTTTGTTTCTGTTATGACGGACAAAACTTCAGGAAAACCAATTAGATCCGGCCCACGAATCGCATTTGGTGATCCAGACGATTTATACATCTAAAGTTGATATTTTAGTAATTTATGTTAGGATGTGACAATGAAAAGAAAAACTTTTGATCATGCCGATGATTATAATTTAGATGATTTGGCAATAATAACCAACCTCAAAGCAAAGACAACCGACAAAGGTAGAGTCTACCTTGCTGATGGTATTCAATTACCCAGCGTCACGACGGTGTGTGGATTCGAGAAAGCCGCTTTCTTTGCGAAGTGGAGAGCAGACAATCCCAAGGAGGCAAGACGAGTCACTGTGCGTGGCAATCGCTTTCACTTGCTGATTGAGAAATATCTCGGAAACGAAGAGATCGACGAGAAGAAATTCTCTCTCAACGAATGGGATTTGTTCTACCAATTGCAACCAGAACTCGACAAAATCACCAAGGTTCATGCACTCGAAGTGCCGCTGTTCTCTACAACCGTCGGCTTAGCGGGTAGAGTGGACTGTGTTGCGGAGCATGACGGAAAACTATGTGTGATCGACTTTAAGGGTAGCAACCGTCAGAAGCGATCTGAGGACATTGAGAACTACTTCCTGCAAGCAACCGCTTACTCTCTCATGTGGCAGGAGATGACGAACCGTCCCGCTGATGCGTTCAAGATTCTGATCTCATCTGAAGATGGTTCTGTTCAAGTGTTTGAAGATAAACCAATAAAATATGTAAAAAGATTGCGAGAGGTGATTAATCGCTATTATGAATACATGGGAGAAACAAAGGAATTAATAAATACAGTGTCATGAATTTAGATAACATTAACAAGCGAAATACCAGAGAATGGAGTATGGTGAACGAAAACTCCAAAGGAGCGGCATTCAGAGATGCTATCGTCAACAAGCATGGAGGAGTCTTTTCATATTTTGGAAAGAGTGAGGGTTGGAAGTATAACAGAGTTAGCCCTATCCAGACGTTAGAACTACAAGAAATAAAAAAAGAGCCAAAATTAAAATGGATTTTTGTTCATCCAGACGGCAAAGAAGAATTAGTTGAAAATCTTTCCAAGTTTTGTCGGAAGCATGAACTAAATAAGGCAGCGATGTATGAAGTTTACAATGGTAAGCGAAATCATCAGAGGAGAGGTGATCCAAGCGTGCAAATTTGGTGGGGCCAAACGGTGCTTTACAAGGGGCTTGTCGCCCCTTGTTTTTTTTATAAATAGTCCGGAGGTATATGTATGCTAGAGGATTATCGTTACTTAGAGGACACTTGGGTTGACATTGACGAGTTGGAGGAATTCATTCGTATTTATGCTCACGGTAACACAGATATACTCTTCGAGGACAGAAAATATAATAAATCAACTGGTAGAAATTACAAGAGTGATTATAAAAAATTTCAATCAAGTCCTGAACAAATAGCAGATCGCTCCTCCAGAAACAGTGCCAGACGAGAGGCAGAAAACCAAGGCAAAGTTAAAAGGGGTGATGGCAGAGATGTTCACCACAAAAACGGTAATCCTAGAGACAACAGCAGCAAAAATATTCGCATCGTTTCTAAATCAAAAAACAGGGGTGAAAGATGAACATTGACCGTTGGAAAAAACTTCGAGAAGAAAAGGAGTTCAAACCCCATATGATGTATAACCCCAAGACTGGTAAGGGTTATAAGGCAGAGAAAAAAGAAGACCATCTTAGAATGCAGAAGATGGGTTACACTCATGAGAAACCCGAAGTCAAAGAAGAGTATAAAGAGGATGATCTTGAAGGAACAGAAGCCGCTCGCAAAAAGCGTGCGAGACAAACTCCCGGTCAAGAAACAATGGAAGATTGTGGTTGCGTGAACGAAGAAGAGAAAAAAGGTCCGCTCAACAAGATCATGAGGGATTCCGGTGGCAATAAAAAGTTTAAAGTCTATGTGAAAGATCCCAGCACAGGTAATACTAAGACTGTTCGTTTTGGTGATCCCAACATGGAAATCAAACGTGATGATCCAGAGAGAAGAAAAAACTTCCGAGCAAGACATAACTGCGACAACCCCGGTCCTAAAACCAAAGCACGATACTGGTCTTGCAAACAGTGGAGAGCAGGAGCAAAGGTTGAGGATGACTTCAAACCAACCGGAAATTTCATTGGTGAAGGTTTGGACGACTGGTTCGGCAAGGGTGGAGAAGGTGGAAAAGGTGGTGGTGGTTGGGATCGTTACAGCAGCACAGGAAAACGACTGGGTAAATGCGGTGACGGTAAAGAAGGTGAGGCATATGCCGCTTGTTTGTCTAGTGAAAAAGCAGCGAAACTCGGCAGAAAAGGTATTGCTAGGTTTGTAAAAAGAAAAAGAGCAGCCCAACGAAAAGCCGGTGATCCCAAAAAAGGTAAAGGGGAATCTGGAGAAACGAAAACATCAAAGGCACCAACCAGAGTTGAAACTGGCACAAGGGAGAAAAAAATGGAATCAAGAGAGTCTTTCGGTAAAAGAATGATACACGAGGCAAGGGAAAGGGGATATCTTGAAGAGAAAAATGTCCCTACCAACCCTGAACTATACTCTCGTGTTAAGTCAGAAGCCAAACGTAAATTCGATGTTTATCCATCAGCGTATGCAAACGCTTGGTTGGTTAAAACATACAAGAAACGTGGTGGTGGATATAGAAAAGGAAAAGGTGACTAAATGAAATCATTTGAAGAATTTTACTCAACTATAAAAGAAAAATATCATCTAAACGATGATCAAGTTATCCCCTTTATGTCAAATCTCATAAATACCCTTGAAGAAGGTAAAAAGAAGAAAAAGAAAAGGGAAGATGAAGAAGGGAAAGCACCAAAGACTGGACATGAAAAGGTAGATAAAAATCTTGGCTTTGAAGATCCATTGGCTGACTATCCAGAACAGAAAAGAATCTATTAAGGAACTAATATGAAACACTTTAAACAACTCGTCCAAGAATTAGTTGAATCGGAATACTCACCAGGCTCGTATGAGCATGGCGGGGTTGCCGGTGCAGGTGGTCGATCTGCCCATTCTGATCTTGGTTCATATCGAATCGAACTTGATGAAATCGTGGGTAGAATTAACGCTTTCATTAAGGAATACACAGACAGAGATTTCATTGATCCAACTTCATTGAGAAATCAACTCAAGGCAAGATTGAATCATGTGGGACTTGACTTTGAGTGTGACTCTAAATCAAGACTGGGTGAGGGCAATCACGTTTACCAACTCAGTAGATTTGGTGGATCGTTCGGTACAACACCAACACACAATCTGATGAAGGATGGTTTTTTAAAGTCTGACATGATTAAGGAATTTACTGGTAGTAGCATGATTCTTTCTCTTAATGTTTCTCGTAATGATAATTCAATGTTTTCTGTGGATGCCAAAATAGTTCCGGGTGATGCTTCTTAATAAAAGATTAGACGAAAAAAACTTTTTAAGTTTTGCTATGAAAATGTATGATAATCCCACCTGTAAAGGGGTAGAGGAGTTTGAGGAAGATTTGTCTAGAGTCAAATATGTAAAAAGACTCTTAAACAAGTATAAGGAAAAGAAAGTTTTAAAGAAGAGACTCCTCCTGAATCACATCATTATTATGACAAACGTGTTTGGAACAGTTGCTACGAACAGAATACTTTTTTACAAGATAGAGTCAGAATTACATCACATATTAAAAAGTGTTCTCGAATATTTGAACATATTAGCAAGGGAAATACCAGAAGTAGAACTTGAAAAAATTCCAAACGATCCCTCATTAGTTAAAAGTTTAGAGGAAACGTCATGAGCAGAAGAGCAGACTTAAGTAAAATCATCCCAGCCTTCACAACGTATAAATTTTTACAAGCGTTGGTTCAGCCGTTTACTTCATTTGATGCGTACAAACTCGGCATCATTGATGCGGACGGAAATTTTCTCAAGAAATTTAAAGATTTAAAAAAACCAAAAGAAAAAAAAGCGGCATCCATGTTTTTCAGGTTAATTATCAATCTGAAGAAACTGTTGGGTGACATCAAAAGCCCAACAACCAAACAAAGACTCAGAAGCATTAACACAGCGTTGTTTTTGATTCGTGAAGAGGTAGATAAAGTTGGTGGTGATCCAAAAGAGATAAACAGAGTTTTCTATGAATTTTTAGAAGAACTTGATCCTGAAATGTATGAAGAAATTGCAAATGTCGCTGCGTCTGGTAACGTGGCTGGCTTAGGTTATAATATTGGACTCGGTAACGTTCCTCCTGATGATCTTGTGATAAAACCGAGAAAGACAAAAATAGTCCGTCGAAAAAAGAAGGACGAGGAGGATGAGTAATGGAATTTTTATCACCTGACTTTTTATCACTGTTAACTGGTTCTGCAACTGGTTTCTTGTTCAAGGCAATGGCTGAGCGTCGGGCCCAAGACCAAGAGCGATTCAAGATGGCAATGGGAGTTGCAGAAAAAGAAAACGAACATGCTAATGAAGCCGTAAAACGTGTCTCGATTGACGCAGGCAAACTGGTTCGTCGGTTTATCGTGTTGTGTATCATGTTTGGCACAATCATCGCACCATTCATCATCGCTTACAGCGACGGCGTTACCACCGTGGTTGAGCATGAGTCCACTCACTACAAGCCTTGGGACTTGCTCGGTCTGTTCGGCACAGAGAACGTAAGAACTTACACTCCGGTCGAGGGCTACCTATACACTGAAGAGAATAGGCAGATCCTTGTTACCATCGTTGGATTCTACTTCGGAACTGCTGTTAGAGGGAAATAAAATAAATGCAACCACCCAATAGAAAGTCGTGCTATAACTTTAGGGTTACAGAAATCGTCAAAGTCCTTGATGGTGATACTATTGATGTCATCATCGACTTAGGTTTTGATCTCTACAAGAAAGAGCGTGTTCGCATCGCTGGTGTCGATACACCCGAAAAGAGAACACGGGATCTCGAAGAAAAAGAACTTGGGGTGGATGCAACTAACTGGCTAATAGAGCAACTTGATGGTGCCATAGCCGGTGAGGATGACCTAGTTATTCGCACCGAACTGGTCGGTGGGATGGGTAAATATGGTAGACTTCTTGGTTGGCTCTACATTGGTGACGAAACTGTATCAATTAATGAAAAAATGATTGAACAAGGTTACGCTTGGGAGTATGATGGTGGGACTAAGAAAAAGGACTTCCAAGAACTTAGAGAAATAAGAGGTATTCAATGAATGAAAATAACGATTGTGTTACACTTAAAAGAGTCTGTGCTTTCTTTTTGGGTGTAGTAATTGGTTTGGCTGCTGGATATCAGTATGGTGTCGGTCAGGTCAGACAGAATTTTAACAACAGGACAATTAAGCAAGCAGAAGAACCTGCTCTTCCAAAGTATCAAAAAATGCAAAGAGAACGAAGAGAAAAGATGCTTGAGGAAAAGAAAAACGTGCGTCCTGACGGTGGAAAACGAGAGAGAACTCCTCGATGAGATATCTTTTAGTTCTGGTATTAGCGGGATGTGCGAGTGTCAAAAGTGTCAAGGAACCATTTGTTGACATTGGTATCGACGGACAGCCAATAATTGTTGAAACTTTAGATTCGGCTTCTGCACCAGCCAACAACACAAATGCAATTCTTGGTGCTGGAGATAACTTGGGTCTGCGAACTTTAGAGGAGATCGAATCCTCAAAAAAAGTTATGGACCCGTGGTTATATTTGGATGGTTTGCTGTCCTATTAACTGCGGGTTATCTTGTATGGTGTGAATTCTTTAAAAGACGGTCATAGACCGTCTTTTTTTCTCATCATATGAAAAGTCTTACAGATGTAGTAAGAATCAACGATGTCGGAGATTGGATTTGCTACCTTGCTTCCCACTGGATTGATACCGAAGAAACCATACAGTGATTGTCCCGTTTCTTCTTTAAACGCCGCATACATGTCAACCTTGTTTGCATTACCTCTACCAGTGGCAATCTTCTTTGGTTTGCTGGGTGGGAGAATGGTGTAGGGTGTGCCGGATTCCCAAAGTTTGTATTTTAGAATCCCAGTGTTTTCTGCGATGTGAAACACCCTACCCTTTGCGTTGTAAGCATACCCTTCGATTGCCACATCCTCGCAACCAATCACCTTGTCAACAGCCCAGTCAGAAATGCTCTGATACCGTTGACACTCCTCGTCAAAGCCACTGTTGAATGTTCCGTGGATGTTTGTGTCAACTGTCTTTGCGTGCTTGCGAACATCACTTAAGAAGTAGAACAAACACTTATCATAAGTGAACCTATCGTTTTGTTCACCAGTAAAAACACAGATCGCAGGACATGTTAAAGAATAGTCAATACCAGCAATAGCCATAATACCTCCACCAGTATTTAGGTGGAGATACGGACTAGCAACTCTTAGCGTATTGAACCAGAAGCACAATCACCACGGATGCCGCAAGACCAATCATCAGTTTCAGGAAGTCTCGGCTGACCATCGGGAACACTTTCTTTATGCTGTCCTTTTGTCGGAACGATGCAATCGCAAGTTCCCGTCCAGTAAGAAGCCCAACAAATACCCAAGTCGTTGACATTGGAATGTCGTTCATTTCTTTGAAGATGTAAAGAACGATAAAGTAGAAAAGATCAATCAGCGTTGCCGAGCGAACATACTTTGTATTTCTTTTTTGTATGACGATTTCCTGAATCTTGCCACCACGCTTTTGCAGCATCCACGCAAGACCAGCGACGAACACGGTGGAGATGATTACCATAACCTCTACTGGAATCTGTCTCGGCATAAACACGGCGATGTTTGCCATATCGTGACTCAACCAAGTCCACCACAGGAAGCCTGTCGTGATCCACTGTCCGACCGACCACCACTTTTTGTGTGAGTCCTTGATCGACTTACCCTCGTCAATCACACGGGTCAGAGCAAACCAGATCAGGTAGGCAGCAACGCCAGCCACGGCATATCCTAGCATAGACTTCATCAAAACTTTTTGTAAAACAAGAGTTGATGCGAATGCAGAAAGCACAAGGAATGAAGTTGATACGGGGATGCCGAAACGAGTGAGTAACAATAGGACTGCTGGTGCGAGTGCTTGATACCACTCTACTCCCTCAAACGGAATCTTGTTGAGTCTTCCGTATGAGATGTCACCATCGTATGCCCACCACCCATACCAAACTGCGAAGAGAAGAACCGCAGAGGCATAGCCCCACATGATCTTCCAGTTTACTTTTCTGTTGCTCGCAATCCAAGTTCCAAGCGTCTGAATCGAATCATTTGCGATGACGCTATAAGCAGCGAGAAGAAACCCAGTCCACATCCAAATCGTGATATCACTCATACACTTCACCTCCAATTATCATACACATAATATAGCAAAGATAAGATTAAGATTCAACAAAGACATTGTTTACATTATATTAATAAAAAACCCCCAGCCGAAGCCGGGGGTTTTTCTCTGATGGTAATAGGTATCAGAATGAGAATCGAAGTCCGAAACGAACTCCTTCGTCACGGTCATCATATTCAGCAATAGCCGCAACACCATCTCTAAACTCACACTTACCACCAACGGTAAACGTGGTTTCTTCAAGATGATCGTATTCAACACGACCATAACCGGAGAAGGTATCTTCCACGGTGAAGACAACACTTTCGAGGGCAGCAACCCAGTCACCATTGTTGTCAGTGTAAGCGATGTAACCATCGTCCCACGAAACATCAACGGTCCAAAGATCCATCTCTTCACCAACGAAACCAAATCCGAGGGCACCGAGTTCGGCACGACCACCGTATGTCACGGAGTCAGAGTCGAAAACGTCATCACCGACGATATCAAAATCGAAGGCAACTTCACCAACATCGAAACCAAAGGAAGCACCTTCCGCACGGCTATCAATGAGACCGTATGTGGAAGATTTGGTTAAACCATAGGTATAACCACCCTTGGATGTTTTCATTTCGTGGCTAAAGTGCCGCTTGAAATAACCCACAGTAACATCAAACAAACCGAAATCTGCTCCAACGTGAGCGTCATACAGTTCGATGTCATCGAGGTTGTCGTTGGTATCGAAAGCGAAACCATAGACTGCACCTTCAGACTCACCGTATGCACCAAGCACCAAGCGAGTTTCAAGTGTTTCAACACCGTCAATAACGGTCACGGCAGTTTGACCTACACCGCTAAATTCGATATCTCCCGCTGCGGTAAAAGCAGAAAGACAGATTGTAGATGCAAGAATGCTCATATTAGCCTCCAACTCCAGTTACGAGATCAAATACTTTTTCCACGGCATCGACAAACCAAACCACACCGTCCCAAGCGAAGGGAAGAAGTGCAAAGGTGACGAGCATGGAACGGCAAACGCCGATACGACCAAGGAACTTGGTCACGCAATCGGTTCCACACGATGTAGAACAACTCTCAGAAGTTTTTGTAGCCATATAATTCTCCTTATGTTGGCTTAAGAGGTCAGATCAACGACCTCACATGAATCACCTGAACAAGCGAATGTTTGAGTCCCAGATGTATTGTCTGTTTCCTCATAACTTGCAAGTTCAGACCAGTCAACTCCGACTGGCATCTCACTTAATAGATTTATGTAGGTTTCCTCATCACAGTCCTGATAAGGAGCCTGACGATAACTGTGGTCAGAGTGCGGGAGGAAGGAAATACCCGAAACTTGATCGAAATATTTCCAAACCCACGATCCAACCTCCATCCACTCGTCCTCCTTGACGGTGATGGTAACAGATGGTTTATGTTCACACCAGTAGTTTTGGTATGTTCTCCACATTTCAAGTTGCTCCAGTGCGGTCATGTCAGTTCGACATGTAGCATTATCTGGGGATTTAATGGGGAATGAGAAAACCATCGTATGATCCGGTTTCATAACACACGGTTCAGCGGGGAATCCCTTGTCAACCATAAATTTGCACAGGGGATCCTTGATGTCCGCTCGGACTGTCCGGATGTAATATGGGCTGTGTCTCGCATGAATACCTGAAGCAGCGTCAACGAGTTGTGAGACCGTGCCTGAGGGTTTCACGCAAGTCACCGAAGCGGACTGGTTGATACCAATCTTTTCAGCGAATTGTTTGTTGACATCGACTGCTTCTACCCGAAGATCGGTAAGCAATTCAGCGAGTCCCAGAGTCTCTCCGTTCGTCAATGGACAATCCATGATTCCCGTCAGAGACACACCAAGCAATCTTTCCTCTTCACAGTTCTTCTTCCACACAGAAGAGAGATACTTGAAGTTTGTCAATGTAGATTGCCAAGTTCCCAAGATTGATGCGAGACGAACCTTTCGCATGAGGGACTCTTTGTCATCGTCAACCCGAATGACAACCTCCGAAAGATTGCAGAATTCTTTGTCTCGTAAGATAATTTCTGAACACGGGTTTGTCCCGAATTCATAATTTGCGTTACGACCAACATGATCGTCACCACGAAGTTCTTGAACAGATGCAACTTGATCCACCGCTGCCTTTCTATTGAACATACCCCGCTCACCGGACTTGCTCTTGTAGAGCGAAACCCATTCATCCATGAAAGTGCCAATCTCGGGCCGTTCTTTGTATGCGACTGAGTTGTTTGCTAACGCTCTCTGAGGATTGGCATCCCACCACTGTCCGGTCTTTGCATCACGCATTCTTTCATCCGTGAGCGAAGAGAGAGAAATCAGGGCAGAGCGACGAACCCCACCAACAACTACAATTTCAGCAATCTTACAGACGATATCGTGGACTTCGATTGAATTAAGTTTGCGACCTGCGGCTTTACTGAAAGAATCCACCGTAAATCGGAATAAGTCCTCAAGGGGTTCTGGTCCAGACGCTCGACCGCCGAATGTCTTAAGTCTTGCTCCAGCAGGTCTAACCTTTGACAAGTCCCATTTTGGAACTTGACCGTTAACGAGTAGCGAGACGAGTTCACGGTATGCTTTTGCCCAACCAAGTTTGCTGTCTTGAACAACAATTGTAGTGTGGCTTTCGCTAAATTCTTCAGCGAGAGTGGGTAACTTGTTGACAAAATCTCTTTCAACACTGAATCCTACTCCTGTTCCACACATCAGAACATACAAAATCTCATCAAACGATTTGAGATTGTTCATCGCAACGAATGAACAATTGTATCCAGCGACATTCTCTCGCTCCAGAGCGGTGCCTGCGGTCATCAATGCACGCATGGATGGCATCACTTCAAGGTTAAGAACCGCTGTTCTAAGTTCCTCCACGACTTCTTTATCTTCCACATAATTGTGATTGTCTTTCAGATGTTTTTCAAAGAAGTTAAAGTAGCGTTCTACTGTTTCTTCCCATGTTTCACGACGATTTTCATTCTCTAACCACCTGCTATATCGACTAAGATGGATAAAGTCCTGATAAGAACTTGGTAAACTCATATAATATTTTCTCCTGTTTTGCTGAATTGTCTCTTATGTATTTCAGTTTGTCAAGTGTTTCCACGAAACTGGAAAATAAGGTTCGATGATTTGTCCGATAGCATTTGCATACTCACGAATCTCCCACTGAGCGTGATCGTCCTTGCGTTGCTTGTAGAATCGAGCGTAAGCGGCAAGCGATCCAGTCCAATACCACTCGGTATACATTCCCTGTGGAAGAATGAATCGTGCTTGTTCTGGTGCGATTCCTTGTTCGATTAAATGATTGTAATTGTTCAACGCTTCAACGCAAACGTGATCGAAAGCCATGCTATAAACATTGGCTTCGACTTCATCTTTTACAAAATCTTCGCTGCCCTGCTTCGCACCATCTGTTGGTTTGCTTCTCCACACGGGATTGTAAAACTCTGGTTCGTAAGAAACGTAACGACGACTGATCTCGTTCTCCACGAATCCTTGCTTGTGTTTGAAGAATTGTGTACGAATAGAAACGGGTGCTTTGACTCGCAGCGTGATCTGTGGGTGAGCGAACGGAGTCCAGTGATTGTGCTTTGCGAGATAACGAATAAGTTTCTCGTCTTTCTCTTTCAACACTCGAACATCATCTTTGTTGTACGGACAACTTTTCAAACGCTCGATGGCATCAAAGTCCAGTCCCCACTCAGACTCTTTGTTGAACGAAACTCTTGCGGCATTACACACGGTGAGATCGCTACCCATGTGATCCATAAGTTCCACATGTCCTTTATCTAAAACTTTAATTTTCATTTTTTTACCGCTGACTCATTTTTAGCCCAGTCCCAATTGTTTCGATAATTCATGTTGTCTTCCCATACCGACTCTAAAATGTTAGGTGAAACTCCATACTTTTCTAGTGTTTTAATCATCGCATTCACATCCTTTGGAAAACATGTGCCACCGAATCCATAGTCTCCGTCAGGACCGGGAACAGCCGTGTGTGATCTGCCAATTCTAGGATCAGACAAGACTCCTTCAAGAACACGATTGTAATTCAAACCCAACCTTTCGCCAAGCATAAAAATCATATTGAAGAAGCCAACTTTGGTCGCAAGGAAACAGTTAGCCGTATACTTCACCATCTCGGACTCACATGATGTCATGGTGTAAACGGGAATGTCAGGAAAAACTCTCATGAATAATTCTTTTGCCATTTCAGAATATGTTTCTTCAACACCCTCTATGCGATATGGTGATCCAATCACAGTTCTATCAGCGTTCACAAAGTCATGTTTTGCATTTGCAGCGGTCAAAAACTCAGGACAATGAACCAAGTTTTTTAGATTAAACTTTTTTGCTAAGTTTTTAGTCGTACCAACAGGGACGGTGGACTTGAGCATAATCACTTGCTCCCTATTGTGTTGAAGTTTTTCCAAGCACTCTTCAACGATGCTGATGTTTGCCTCACCTCCAGTTACACTCACCATCGGTGTGGGTAGGCAAATGAAAAGATACTTACAGTTTGCAACCTCATCAAAACTGTGTGTGGATGCGTCAGGGTTGATATCATAGATCAAGGGTTTTTGATCACGGAAACCATACGCTACTGCTCCACCAACGAAACCATTTCCAACAATTCCAATATCATTATTCATTTATCATCTCCGTCATGTTTTAACATAATGTAAGTAAATGTAATCATTCCTAAAAATACAAGAGATAACAAAATTGTTTCTATCACTGGTTCATTCATTTTCATCGTCCTCATTAATGTCTTTAAATTCTACACCTTCAACGTCTGTAAAAGTTCTTGCGTAATCAACGGCACGTTTGTGTAAGTCCTCATCCATTTCTTTAACATAGTGTGCGTAGTGTGTAGAGAACTCAAATACCGCTTCTAGAAATGCTCTTGCCTCTTCACTCATATTTTTTTCCAGTCTTTCATTTTAAGTTTTGCTTCGAGTCCCCTGTATGAATTCTGATGAATTAGGTTTTCAACTTCTGCACTACTCATACCAGAAAGAATGATTTCGTTGATGTCTTTTTGAAAAATGTTTGGGGGCCAGATACAAATTTTTGCATTTGCTTTAATAATGTTTTCATAAAAAGAAACAATTTGACTGTTTCTTGGCTCATTGTCCAACGCATATATTACATCTTTATTTTGTAAAAACTCTGGTAAATTTGTAATCGCACCGGCACCAACCATCGCAACTGAGTTTGAAAGAAACATTGAGTCAATGGGTCCTTCAACAACAATCACAGTTTTTTCCGTGTCAACACCATGTTGGTTGAACCATAATTTGTCTAGGTTTTTAGGCTTTACTGTGTAATATTTTGCGTTGTCGTTGTCCTCTAGTTTTCTACCCTGTGCAGCGTACATGTCTCCATTTTCGTCAAGAAAAGGAATAACAAGCCGTTCATCCTTTGGATAATTTGCATCTTTGTTAATAAGTTTTTTGGCAAATGTATTGAAGTCTTCAGTGTAATATAGTTTGTCATACCAATCCTCTGGAATTTTTCTATCAATGACAAACTTTTTACATACATGATCTTCATTCAACGAACTAAGTTTTGTGTACCTGACAAATCCCGGCTTTCCATCAACAAAAGGTTTGAAATTCATGCTCTCAATTTCCTTCTTTTCTCTTTTCTTTCGTCCTCCAAACTTTTCATTAAAAGTTTCAACCTGATATTCTTGAAGAAGAGATGGTGCAACTTTATCTAAAAAATTTTTCACGCTACTTCCATATCCGCAGTTATGACAACGATAGAAAAAAGCATTTTTCTTTTCGTAAAAATATCCTCGACACTTTGTTTTGTTTTTCTGTGAGTCGCCACAGATTGGACAACGACAGTTGGCAAGTGTGCTTGACTTCCACTTAAATAAACTAAGTTGTCCAGAAACCAAGTTGATATATTTTTTGTCAATGAACGAAGACATCATATTTTCCAATCACCCACAACTTCTTTTTTAAACTTACTTGGACGAAAATCAAATCCATTTCCAACCACACCAGTGTCATGTTGATTTGACTCTGACAACTCTTCTTGATCGGCATGACTTATATCATTCAACTTCATTTTTGGACGATCAATGCCGATAATAAACTTTCGGTTTGTCGATGCACTGTTATATCTATTCTTGAGTTGTTTAACCAAAACTTCTCCACGCTCGTCCAGTTCCTCTGTGGAGGTAAGAGCAAACATAAAATCGGCAGTTTGTGGCAAACCAAACGATTCTGCCGTGTCCTCAAGTCCAACATCGGTGCTTACAGAGCCACCACGATTTAACTGTGTTGCGGTAAACACTGGGACATTATACTCACCAGCAAGTCCACGAAGTTCCTCTGCAATTGCTTTGACAAATGTGTAAGAGTTCACACTGCCATTTGCCTTGAGTCGAGAGGACGAACAGATGTTGATGTAATCAATAAAGATCATGTCGGGGACAAAGTTCTTTTTCAATTTCAATTCATCCAAAAGAATTCTAAAGTGATTGGCATTCGCAGTTGATGTAGGATACTCTTTGATGATAAGTTTACCCTTTACGTTTTTGCTCATGTTTTCAATCTTCTTTTCATAGACTGCTTTTGGCAACTCACGAAGATCACTCACTGGAACGTCTAGCAAGTTAGCATCAATTCGCTCTGCGATTCTCTCCTCTGCCATTTCAAGTGTGATGTAAAGCACGTTCAAGTTTTGCAACAAACAGTTTGCGGCATGGTGACACATGAACAACGATTTCCCAACACCAGTTCCTGCCATCACGACGTTCAAAGTTTTCATTGGTGTTCCACCACCAGTGATCTGATTAAAGAAGTCTAAGTCGAAAGGAATCTTCTTTTCTTTTCGCTTGTAAAATTCAAAACGATCCTCATGATCGTCAATGTAATCGTGTCCGATGTGAGTATCGAACGAAACAGCGAGTGCGTCAGACAAAATACTGGGTATTGCAGTTTGTTTTTTATCCCCAGAGTCACCCTTGAAAATATTGATTGATTCATTGATGGCATTAAAGATGGCACGATCCTTACAGAAATTTTCTGTTTGATCCATCAACCATTCCATTTCCTCACCACATGAATCATCTAACCCACCAACATAATCAACACTGTTCTCAAAGGTATCTCCTACCAGAGATTTGTCACCCTCAAGAAGAATGTTAAGTGCATTTACAGTCGGTGGACTATTGTATTGATCAACATATTGTTTAATGTTGACAAACACTTTCTTTTCAACCTCATCAGAAAAATATTCTTCTTTTAAGAATGGAATAACTTTCTTTGTGTATTCTGGATTATACACAAGATTTTCAAGTATGATTTGCTCTTGACTTTTCACTTTCCTAACTCATCTCCCCAGTGTGTCATGATAACATTCGTGAAAAATACTTGCATCTCAGTTGAATCCTCAAAATTCTTTTCTTTGTCTGACTTAATGTCATAGTCAAATGTGAAAGAAATTTGTTCACTCTCATCAAAGACAACATTAATGTCAGTAAACTCAACAACACAATCGTTTAGTTCACCGCCAGTAAAGGAAAAGGAAATAAAGTTTTCTCTTTCCTCTTTCATTTCATATCGAGTCAGGTGACGCTCTTTGTTCCAATCAATTGTCATATCTAAATTCCTTCCGTGTAAACTCGTCGATCTTGTCCAGAACCTCTTGTGTGTAATACTTTTCTGGATCGTTGTTGATCTGCTTTTCAAATGCGGTCTTACCATCAGGCAGTTTGATGCGAGTCGAGACTTTCTCGAACACACCAGCAGCAACGGCAAAGTCAACGAGTCCGTAATACTTGTTCAGTCCTGTCTTGTAATTGAGTTGCACTGTAACTTCTGAATTTTCTTTCGTCAACCTTCCTTTGAAAAGTTTGCAACGAATCAAGTTACCAACAATGTCTGTTCCGTCTTTGTCTTTTCTTTTCGACAGATACACGATGGTTGAAGCGGCATACTTCAAACCAGATCCACCCGACATTTCTTTGGTTGGAACATAAGCACCAACAACATCGTAAGTGTGATTCGTCATGATCATCGGAATGCCGACTTGTCCGAGTTTCAAAGTGAGAACACGGAATGTTGATTTGACAAGTTGTGCCCGAGTCATGTCACGAACATTCTTACCATCCGAAATGTCGTTCACTTCTTTTTCAGTGGGAAGCATGCCAAGAGAGTCAAGGACAACCATAGTTGGTTTGCGATCTGCTTTGTCAGTCTTTTCAATGCCCTCGATAATCTTGAACGCTTGTTGACGGAAGTTCTCCACGGTGTCAACAGGGAACACGGCAATCCGTGATGGATCAACACCACGATCCTTGAACATATCCGAAGTCACCGCTTGCTCTGAGTCAAAGTAAAGAACAACAGCGTCTGGGTTCGACTCAAGAAAAGCCTTTACCACTCCAATGGAGAAGAATGTCTTTCCTGTTGCTTGCTCTCCTGCGAGTGCGAGAATCTTGTTGTCAGGAATGCCGCCGTAAATACTACCACTAAGAAGAGCATTAAAAGCATAACTGCCGGTATCAATAAAACCATTGATATCACTCTCGATACCACCCTCAACAATTGACGCATATTCATTTCCTGATTGTTTAATAATGTTGTCTAAAAAACTCATCCGATTGCATTCTCCAATTTTTGTTTAATTGTTCTAAACATATCCACCTCTTCAATAATACTCTCAAGACTTTGAGCCGTGGATGCGTCTGAACTAATCATTTTCTTATGAATAGTCAAGAGTTCATTCACTCTCTTGTCAAGAAGTGGCACAATTTTTTCTAATTCGTTTTGTGTTAATTTCATCCAAAGAAATCCTCCAATGATGCTCTTTTCTCATAGTCCCACTCCACGACATCAAGAATGTTTCGCAGGGGATCGAGGAAAGATTTTTCAAACTGTTTTTCGTAATCAATAAAGTCGATTATATCAAACTCTTTCGGTAATGTCGAGACAAAAGATATAACATGATCCTTTCCATCAATACCACCGAACGGATTTGGTGACTTCAGGTAAAGAAATTTAATCTTCTCACCCTCATTGATTGTCTCGTATTTTTTAGTCAACTTATGTTTTTTTAAATAATGGTTGAACAACAATGATCCTTTGACGGCAATCGGTGTTCCCTTCTCATAGATTGTTGACTTGTTAGAATATTTAGCCAAGCCATTACATGATCGAGGAAAGGCAATTTCCTCTGGTGCAGCAACCATAAACTCCTGTCGAATCTCTTCGACCTTCGCTTGCAGTTCTGGCTCAGTCCCCGTGAGAATAAGAGCGATGGTTTCTTTCAACGCACTTCTGGCAATCTGCGGTGTTGAAGATCGAGTCGTTTCGATTCCCATGATCTTAAGTTTGGGAATGTCGTAACGAATGCCTTCGGAATCATGCACATTGAGCATGTATCTCTTCTTCGCAGTCCAGATGCCGACATCAGCGATAACTTCTCGCTCCATCACCATCTTATTCTCATAAGCATTCATCTGTTCTGCCAGTAACTTGTAGGACTTGTCAATAAATGGCTGGATGATTTCTGCACAGGACTTGTTGAGGAATTCAACCACCTTCGACTTCGACTTGTTGGGACAAACTTTATCCACAAGATTCCCAAGACGAAGATAAACAGAATCTGTATCACTTGCAACAACATAATCATAATCTCCTGTACCGAGAGTTTTGTTCAGAAACGTATTCAATTCGTTTGCGATATACTGAATTGAAAGTTGACCGGACATCGTAATCGCTTCTGCCATGTCAACATTAAAGTAACGGAAGAACTCATTACCAATCGCACCATAAGCGGAGTTCAATTGAATCTTGCGAACCAACTGGAAGTTATGATACTTTGATATGTCCTTCTTCAGTTTCTTTGTGTAACCTGCTCGTCCAAGAGACGGCATGTTTTTGTTTGGAAGATCCTCCAACTCCTTCTGTGCTTCGATCATCTTCTTCTTGAACGACTTGCGTTCGAGATACATCTTTTCCATAAGTTCGGGAAGGAACCCACGAACATCTTTGCGATAGCAAGTTCCGTTCGCAGCAACAGAATAACCCTTAGATGTAAACTGTTTGATCTTTTCGTGACACGGTTTGTGATACATTTCTGGACTGCTCTTGAGAAGGTTGTTCACTCCGATACCGAACCGATCATCCTCAGACTGTTCAATCATTGTTTCAGGACTGATGTTATATTGCATGATCAAGTGAGGATATAGACTGTTCAAGTCAAACGAAACAATCCATTCGTGTTTACCAACGATTGGCTCTTTCACATAAGCACCAGCGTATTGTGCGTTCTTCTTCGTTCCCTTCTTGGATGGGATGACGATGTTTCGTTCCGCAAGGTAATGATAGATGATCTGATCCCAAGTCCGAACCTGAGAGAACACATCCATGAAGTTTACCTTTGCCGAATAGGCAAGTGCGAGTGCAAGTTCGATGAGTCGAAGTTTATCTTCGAGTCCTGTCACCAACAAAGTATCTTTGACATTGTATTCCATAAACTTCTGGAAGTCTTTGCGATAGAAGTCAGCGATACTTCCATACTCCTCATATGAAATCTTCTGTTCACCAAGTTCAACGAACGCAATATGATCCAACTTGTAAGACGCTTGGTTTACATAGGTAAACTTCTTGTAGAGATCAAGATAATCAAAGTTAGCGACACCCGTGATGTCATACATTGTTCTTGTTCGTCCCTGAATGGTGATGGGACGCTCGTTCACTTGCTTCCACGGAGACAAACGATTTGCTTGCTTTGTGCCAAGTAAGTGTCGCATCCGGCAATAAAGATAAGGAATATCAAAAAAAGTGATGTTCCAACCTGTCATAATGTCAGGATCTTTTTGCTCCCAATAGTCAAGGAAGTCGAGAAGCAGTTGTGCTTCGTCATCATACTTGGTGCATGTGTGTTCGGGAATAGAATACTCACCCAAACCAAACACACGAACCTCATCTCCGACTTGAACGGTGATTGCGATGATTGCTTCTTCGGGATTGTCTGGATTCGGAAACCCGTTATCACAAGTTGTTTCGATGTCGAAGTTGGCAATCACAATCTTGCTTGGATCATAGTCAACATCTCCACCGAAGTGTTGCTCGCCAATAAACTGATAGGCAAAGTCCATGTTCCCATAGACGTTGAAACCAGAAACGTCGTCATACTTGTTGACAAACGCTCTGGTTTCATACACATCACCCGGCTTCACCGGCTCGACATGTTCACCGTCTAGGGTTTGATACTGTGTTTTCTTTTGACTTGTAACGAACAGTGTCGGATAGAATTCAATCTTCTTCTTGACACGCTTTCCGTTTTCAATGCCACGGTAAAGGACATTTCTGCCCTTCACCGTAACACAAGTATAAAAGTCACTCATTCGATTCCTTCTCACCGACGTATGCGGACAACAAAACCATGTAATTAATAATATCAATACATGAGTCATGGAACGACTCATTTTCAAGGTTCATTTTACCATGTTCGATGAAAGAACTCAAGCGAGAAATCTTGTCAATCACACGGACAACCATACCTTGCTCAGTGCTACAGATGCCCATGGCTTCTACTCTGGTGAAGTTTGCAAATGGCTCCAGTCCATCGTTTCCGGCATAATCTTTATTCTTCAGTTTCATCAAGTCTCGTGCCTCCGTGCAAAGTTTTTCATGGGAGGCAAGCAATTCATCTCGTGTCATCATTTTACTCCTGTGCTACCAAAGCCACCATCCCGGTCGGTCTTTTGCTCTGGTCTTTCTTCGGTTTCATAAACATCAGTAACAATTTCTCGCACAAGTTCAAGTTGTGCGATACGGTCGCCGGGATGAACATAAAAATATTTTTCTGTATTATTCACCATCGGCACAAAGACTTCTTCAACATAATCTGAATCAACGATTCCCTCCGTCAGAGAAAGACCAATGCCTTTCTTTGCGGCAAGCCCTGAGCGGCTGTGGATTCTTGCGGAGAACCCACGGGGAATGTCGAGGATCAATCCAGTGGGAATGAGCATTCGCTCTCTTGGTTTCATTACAATTGGTGCTTCGCTGCATGAATACAAATCGTAGCACGCTGCATGTTCAGAACCCTTCGTCGGAAGTTTCGCATTTTCTTTTAGTTTGTAGCAGCCAAGTTTGGCAGAATACAAGTTGTCGTTCATAATGTCTCCTTAATAAAAAACCCTCGGAGGCAAAACCTCCGAGGGCAAAAAGAAAAGAAATTGAATCACGCAATATCAATAGTCTTAGGTTTCTTTTCTTCTGGAAGTTCCTGCTTAAGTTTAATCAAAAGAATACCGTCTGTCAATGATGCTTCTGTAACTTCCCAATATTCTGCTAAGGGAACAGAGTGCTTGAATTTACGGAACGATAATCCACGATGCTCATACACCGTTTCATCGGAACCATCCCAGCGATCACGCTCTGGATCACCCTTGATGGTGAGTGCTTTCACACCATGCTTGGTGGGAATAATTTGAATGTCGATGTGTTCCTTCTTGTATCCCGCAAGAGCATACTCAATCGTTGCTTCATCGGCACTATGTCGAATGACATTGAAGGGGGGATACTTGTCTCGTGCGAAAGTTGTGGTTTGCTCGTCGATGAAATCCATGAGCGTTTCGATACCAAAGTTATAACCAGTGTAAACCATAATTTGTCTCCTTAAAAAGCGAGTAAAAAACGAGGACCTCACATGAGCATCCTCGTTTCTATTTATACAAGATTTTTAAGAAATGTCAACTTCTTCTTCTGCGTCCACCAGTTAAAATACTGAGTCCACCGAGAGCGAGTGCGCCGGGTGCGGGGACAGGGACTGTCTCCAAGTCAGGCATGAAAGTTTCAAACACAGTCGCAGCACCGTCACCTTGCAAAACGCCGGGAGCAGTTGTGTAGTCCTCTGCCCAAGAAAGAATCCACACTGTTGCCGATTCACCGGGGGCTAGAGAGTCTGTCGTCGAGTCGTCCGAAAAGCCCCAGTCCCATGAGAACAGACCCGTCTCGTATGCAAAGTCCACATAGTCTGGGGCATTGTAAAAATACTCCATTTGTCTTTCAATCGGCTCATCATTGAAATATCCCGGCATCACCAGAGCAGAAATGTCAGAGGTGCTTTCTCCAACATAGATGTCAAGGTCTTCGATTGCGAGAGTTGATTCCCAATCGTTTTCAATCGTGACTGTCACCAATAAAGCACCCTCTGGAAGTCCAACGACTTCTTGCTGCTCCGGCTCCGTATAGACTGCGGAGGACACGGTAGCAGAGAAGAAGCCATCTTCGTCCTGTGACCAGATGTCATAGGACATATATGCAGTCGGATCACCGGCAATGTCACCAAGTGCAGCGGTGGTGATAAGTAAAGTAAATGGTCTGAGCATGTCGAATCCTTATATTATGGTGGTTTTGCGTCCACCTATTTATAAGTTTCAACTGTTCAGATCACATTAACTGTTTGTATTTCCCCAGTTAGAGAGGATTGCCAAGATAGCCTCAAACACGTTGTCATACTTATCAGCATCGTTCAACACGATCAACAGATCAGCAAAGTCCACAACACCGTTGTAGTTCAGATCCTCCCAGATCGTGAAATCATCCCAGTCACCGACGTATCCGCAACTGTCGAAGTATCCCCAGTGCGGGAAGCCATCGTCCAGATTGAAGTTCACTCCACCCTTGAATTTGACATTACCCTTCGTGGTTACTTGCAGGAATGGATGAACACCGATTGTGGCATTTTCAGAATTTGATTGAACACTTACAATAAGTCTTGACATTGTAAAGATATCTTTGTCTTCACCCAAAATCAGAGTATCGGTTTGGTTCACTCGATATGGAGTTGCGACACCTGCACAGGGATAGTTGTCACCAAGACCGGGAACACCGACACAATCGGGAAGTTCACCCATCGGGAAGTGTGAGTCAAACTCCTGTCGTGGATCTCGTCCCAAGAAGTAGCGAAGCGGACCCGATGGTGTTTGCTCTGCGGTGGACCAAGTATCTCCCCACGGAACATCGTTGGGATGGTTGTTCCAGAAACCCTCGTTTGAAGTCGTGTAGAGAATGAATGGTGTTTGGGTGTTGAGTCTTGCACCAGCACCAGAGTAGGTTGCGGTGGCAGGTAAAGCACACTCACCACCAGCAGGATCAACATAAAAACGATAGGTGTTTCCAAACGGAGTCAAACGTCCGACATTCTCAATACGAAGAGTTCCGTAGCAATCATATGCAGGTTGCTCGTCGCAAGGTAAAGGGTCATCACCAAATAAAATAGCAGATAAAAGTAGTTCAATCATTACAGTCTCTCCAAATGTTATCCAATGCCGCCGCTATCGCAGGGCCCTCAGACACATCAGACAAAACTTGCAACAAGTCAGAAAAGCCAACGATGCCATCTTCATCCAAGTCGGATGGACAAGAGTTGTCAGCATAGAATTGTCCTGTCTCTGCTTGTTCAGTATATGAATCAATGTCTCCATCACCATCCAAATCTGCGTTGTATAGAACGTGACCACCGATACCGATGTAATCCGGTCCAGTGATGCGAGCGATTCGCCAGTGATTGACAAACTCCGTGGACTCCCAAGGGTTCTCATCGTCAGGACCGTAATTCTTGAATCGCATGAGTTGACCCGACCATGACCACGGGTATCCAATGACACCGTTTTCATTAGGCGGGGGACACATCACTGTGCCGTATTCGTTCGGGGGTGCAGCACCAGACCAGAAAATCACACGATCATCTTCAAGCAGGTTGCCGACAAACTGTGGGATCTCAGGCTGCACCGTGAATGTGCTTGAACTGTTGTTGCTTCGTTGCCACGGTTCGTTCATCACAAGCCACGAATCTGCCCACCAATATTTTTGCTCCTGTAATGCTCTATCATAATCACCAAAGAACACACCATCAATATCGGGTCGTTGATAATAGAACCTTGGAACACTGGTATTTTGCCACCAAAGAGTTTGGTTTGGATTGTCTTGCATACATGCCCACCAATCACCCGGCTGCCAGTCGGAGAAGTTGGGAACATTATTATACAACCACTCGACATTCGCAGGATCGTTCAACAAGAAGTCCATTTGTGAATCGTCGTGGTTCTTCCAAACTGGTCCCTCAATCCACCATGCGACAGAGGTTCCCGGTCCTTCTGATCCGAATTTGACAGGAACATCACCATGGCTGTTAACGATGTAAACATCAACAGTTCTTCCAAACGGTGTTAACCTACCCAAATCATGAATGTGAATTTGAGTTCCTACCTCAAACTGAGATAATACGGCAGATAAAATAAGTTCAATCATTGACAATCTCCCCATTGTGATAATACTGTTGTCAGTGCAAGGAAACCGTTGTTTCCATAGTATTTGTTTTGTGAAATATCATTCAGAACGATAACCAAATCGTTGAAACCTGTCATTCCATCTTCGTCGAGATCGGTAGGACAGGTATCATTCAATTGGTTGAAAGTAGCGAGCGTGTAATCTTGTCTGTTCACACCTTCGTCGCAAGTCGTTTGACCGGGCAAAGGATTACCAAGGTCTTCGTATGTAATATAAAATCTCATAGAAATGCGATCAATGTCACCCGTCAATCGCATGATACGAAACTGACCGGGAAACTCATCGCTGCTCCAATCAGTTGTGCCGCTGTCTTGGAAGTCGATGAGAACAGCAGAGTCGGTTTGACCGGGAGATGGAGGACAACGATATGTGTCGGTGATTTCGTCAATCGCATCTTTGCGAAGTTCACGCATCGGCTTTGGTGTTCCGTCTGGGTTTGGCATGATCCAGTCAGCGTCCTTTTGATAGACTCTCGGAGTGATGGGATCGTTGTTTGGAAGTGAAACAATTCCAACACCTTCTTGAAGCATCCAAGTGTCTGCCCAGAAGTAATCCAATGCGTTCAGATCAGCGACTCGTTTTGGACAACATCCCGGCTGAACCCAACGAGTGGGAACTCTTGGTTGGAAGTAGGATCGTTGAAGCGGGTTGTCTAACTGACACAACCACCAGTCGAGATCATAGTCGTAATACCACTCGTCCATGCCATTTGTTCGGACATCCGACAGGGGATTGGTGGTGCTACCATAATTGAACCACAGAGGATCTTTGCCCTCTACATTTTCAATTTCAATCCAAGCATCTTTGTTTTCTTTGCCGAGGGTATCAAACGGTCCATCGTCATTGTCTGGATCGCAGATCCATGTGCGTCCAGCGTGCAGGAACGAAGGGACTCTTCCCTCAGTATCGAGGTAGATGTCGTAGGTTCTTCCGAAGGGGGTGAGCCTACCACGATCCACAAGTTTGATGATTCCGTATTCAATGGAACTAGCACCCGCAGTCGTTCCTTCGCTCTCTTGCAATAGAGCGCCAGATGCTTCGGACTCTAATACAAGAGTAAAAGAAAAAAAACCCAATAACAAACTCGCTAACTTCATAATAAATCCTCCATGTCAATAAGTTCTTTTAATCGAAGTTATGTCTTTGCCTTTCTTGACAATTAATTTAATCGCACCAGATTCGGTGCCGTTTCTTACTACTTTATTTATATCGGTGGTGTGAACAACAATGAGTTTCATTTCGTCTCCTCCTCTCGTATTTGCTTTAGTTTGTTTGCAAACAGAACGCTACCTTTACTCACATTCTCTTTCCACTCATCGGGATTTCCCCCATCAGAGATGAATTTGAAACATCTAAATTTCACACCATGATCTTGACACACCTTTGCAAGTGCATACGCTTCCATATCAACAATTTCAAAATTTTTTTTATTTTTTGGTGTCCAGAAACTATCTCCAGTCCCACAAGTTAAATCTGATCGTCCGTTCTCGATGATGTAAGTGGCATCAAACGGCGTTTCGTATTCTTTGAATCCAAGTTCCGTTACCATCATATCTCGTTGAACGAATTTACCCACCTCATACAAATCCCCGACACTCAGTGATTCTGTTGTTTTCCCTGCCGTGCCATAATTGATAACAAGATCGGGGAGTTGTTTTGACAACTCTCTTTCCAATGCTTTGGTTGCGTTTATCTTACCGACACCCGTGATTAACACAGACTCCTCTAGTCCATGCACCTCATCAATGAGGGCAGACACAATCCTTATACTCATCCAGAAACCTCACCTCGAACATCAAACTTACCTTCGAGTATTCTAGTAACTTCCGAGCCATTTACAAGTTCAATATCATAAAAATGCCTACCAGTGGGAACATTAGCCATACCAGCGGCAGAAATTTCCGTGTAGATTCCTCCGGTGAATCCAGCGGCTCCCGTTGCGGAACCATCCAATGTCATTCCACCAGCAGCAGAAATCCCGGCACCAGAGAGATAAAATCCAGTTGATCCACCCCCAGTGACTCCACCACCACCAGTGGTTCCTGTGACTTGCAAAAGAAATTCGGTGTCACCAATATATTTTTTCACATCCATGCGAGATGTAAAGCCACTTAAACTCTCGGCAGTCCCGGTCGAGTCCTGATATTCGAGGAACAACTTGAATGTTGCTCCTTGTTCTGCTGTGATGTCATATCTTCCTGCTGGCATAGATTTCCTCCATACTATTTAGGAAACTGAAACAAACTCGAAATCTTCGTTTTGGATTGCACCCAAGTTCATACTTCCGGCTTCGGCTTTCTTGTAGAGTGCAGAGTTCCTCTGGATGCGATAGTCTTGATTTGCATAATCTACAAAATCTGTTGTTGCAACTGCGGTGACTGTAAAAGAATTTTCATATTCATCAAGATTCTGAAAGTTGCCGGATGTTGCATCTCCAATGCCAATCTGTGAACCGAGAACTCTATCGTCATCGTCAGCGTTTGCAGTGACGGCATAGCCACCAACATCGTAAATAATATTATTTTCCACCAACACACCACCTTGAGTTTGAGCAGCAGCGTCAGAGTCAACACCATTTCCACCCATACGAGTGATTGTATTACCAAAGAATGTTCCGTTTCTGTTTGCAGTTGTTGATTGGTCAGAAATACCATTGCCGTGTAGATTGTCAATCACGCAGTTTATAATGACTGGTGCAATCGTATCGCACTTGACACCGTTTCCGTTTCCGCTGCCTGATGTTCCCGAACCATACAACCTACAATTGACAAGCGTGCTATAGTGCGAACCACCGTTCTGAATTATACAATCTAGTTTTGTCCCACCCGCAACAAACTCACACATTATGCTTTTACCAGTAAAGTTGGAGTGAACCCTTGCGTTGTTATTGCTCGCACTTGCATTTGCACCAAACTTCATAAACAAGCCGAAGTGAGTATTGCGAAGAGACTCTGCGAAGGCAGAGTTAAGAACACCACCCTGATTGTAGGCTGTGCTTGTGTTTTCTAAATACAAACATTTGTAAATCGTTGACCCACCAGCAGCATCAAAAATCGTGCCGTTATTCGTTCGGATAATCTTTGGATAATCGGTGGTATCAAGATGTGCCTGTGAATCGTCGGACCATTTTGGCTCAAGAAGATTACCGCTTGCATCTGCACCAACCCAGAAGTGTGGATTATCTGCGTTTGGGTCGGTGGATGTCGGGACTAACTCCTCGGTTACAGTGTAGGTTCCAGCAAGAAAAATCCAACGAGTGTTTTGTCGTGTTTCCCCTTCGATAGCAGTTGTCCACGAAGTCCCCGTGATTGCTGCCTTTGCGTTTGCAGCGTTCGATCCGTCTTGTGAACCTGCTCCCGATGGTGAATAGTAAACATTAGTGAGTGCCATTCATTACCTCGTTTCGTAAGTTACAAAAAACTGTGCGCCAGTAGCACCGGAGGCATTGTTTGAAACATCAACATACAAATAATCACCTGCATCAACAGATGCCTGATCTATGCTTGTTTGAACAAAAGTATTACCACCGGATGTGTGCTGGAAAGTAATTGCTGTCGCATGACCTGTTGTTGGATCACCGAAGTCAGATCCAGCGATGTCGATGGTTCCTCGTATGTTCCCGTTCGCTGTGATTTTTCCTTCCAACCCAAGAAGTGTTGCGTTGTAGGGTATACGATACATCGCATTGGTCTTGGAAGAGGTCGAAATGGCGGATGAAGATTGTATGGTAAATGTTGCAACACCTTTTGCTGCACCTTTTTGTAATGTGTCATCAGCAAAGGTGATACCAGCGGATGTGATTCGGATTCCGTCATTGAATTGTGTCTCTGTCGCAGTGAGTTTCATACCCTCTCTGCCACCAGCATCAAAATCAACCGTGTCAGTTCCGAATTGAATTTTTGTGTTTGTATCTCCTAGGTGTCGAATGCTAGTTGGGATATCAAAATTTGCGTTCTCAACTTTGACAACAGCATCATTATCATCAACAGTAAGTTTCACAGAGTTGGTGGAATTTTCAGGATCACCAATTACAACAACTTGATTTGCATCAAATCTGATACCAAGATCCAGTCCATTTGCTCCAATGCCTTTACCCGCTGTAATGAATTGATTGTCTGTAAAGGTGTTTTGTTCGTTCTTGAAAGCGATTTGACCTTCGGATGTTAATTGCGTTCCGTCTGAGAAAGTGATACCACCCGCTCCGAGAGTAACTCCAGCAATCTGTAAAGTTAAAGATGATGTATCAACAGAGCCAGTAAGACCGTTAAAAGAGGAAACACCTTCGACAGATCCACTTAGCCCGTTGAATGTCTCGACACCGTGTGTGATTTCGAGGTCGGTGAGTGTCACATCACCCGTCTTACCCTGAACGGAGGTAACACCGATGATTGCACCAGTCGCACCGTTGAACGTTGTAACTCTGTCACGAACTCTTACCCACGCAACACCGTTGTAGCGGTATGTTTCACCGCTGTAAGAATATGTGTCACCGTTACTCGGACTATTTGGAAAATCAATGCTCATGAGAGTTCCACCCAATGGTTGTCAAATCGTGTGAATAAAATTGCATTTGTTGTATCATACCACCTATCTCCTGCACTGGGATCTGAAGGGGGATTTGCTCCGCTTGAAAAGGAACCACCGGCACCACCACTTGCAACTTCAACATCAACCTGCTTTCCCTTTCTCGTAACCGTAATGTTTGAACCTTTGAAATTAATGTCATTTACTGATTTAATTACAACGGCTTTGTCCTTCATGATGCCAACGGCACCACCACCAGACACCATATATTTAGCAAGATTTTGTGCGTTTCCAACATTTGAAAGTTTAGAAACAACGCTCTCTAATTTTTTCGTGTCGAACTCAAGACTACCTTTATCTTCATCATATACTAAAGGATATTTGGCGGAAATTTTAGAGAGATCGCCGGGATCACCTTTGTCTCCCTTTACACCTTGCTCTCCGGCAGGCCCAGCAACCCCAGCAGGTCCGGCTGGACCGGGATCACCTTTTTGTCCCTTGGATCCTTTCGGACCTCTTTCGCCTTTTGGACCCTGAAGTCCTTTCGCACCATCTCGTCCGTTCTGTCCCGCTTGACCGTCCTTACCGGCAACACCGGCAATACCCTGTGGACCCTGCTCACCTGCGTCACCTTTGTCTCCCTTGTCACCTTTCGGACCAACGACACCTTGCGGTCCTTGCTCTCCCTGAATGCCTTGCTCACCTTGTGGGCCAGCGGGACCTTGTTCACCTTGAACACCCTGCTCACCTTGCGGTCCTTGTTCACCGACATCACCCTTTATACCCTGCTCACCTTGCGGTCCTTGAGAACCACGATCACCGACAGGTCCAATCGGTCCCATATCGCCGGGAGTGCCGGGGAGCGTGACAACTTCTTTGATTTCTTTTGTTTCAACGATCTTCTCAACGACAACTTCGGGGGACTTTACATCCTCCTCCACAGTCTCACGAATGATCTGGAGTTCATCATCGTTCTTTGAAAAGTCAAGAAATCGTTTCATAAAACTATTTATTCATCTTTTGTCGTCTTGATTTTTGTTTCGTTGTCTTCTTTTCTTTAGTTTTTCGAGCCTGCTTTTCTTGTTTCTTCTTTTCGATCTTTTCTGCTTTTTCTTGAATAATTTTTTGTTGCTCTTCAGCGACGACCTGTTCTTGGTATTGAGAAACCATTTGATGGTAAATCGTGTGGTTTTTCACAACTCTTTCAATTTGTTCCTCTGGAAGTCTATTTTCCTCCAACAGTTTCTTTGTCGCAAAGTAGCCAGTATGAATATCGCCAACAGAGTGGGCACAGGTTCCAAGTTCGTCGAGTGCTTGCCACCTGTAAACCTCATCGGTGATAAAAAGAATGTCTTGCTCAGGGTATGGAATCTCGGCTGCTCGTTTTGCAAAAATATAACCCAGAGCAGGTTTTTCTAAAATTTCTCTATATGTTCTGGCAATATGATATAAAGGTTCCGCTCTCGTTGGTCGTGAATTATGCGCCTCTAAGAATGCGTAAATAATGTTCTGTGGATCTTCACCGATAATTGCTTTACACATCGCAACTCTCATTAATGAATAAAAAACTTCTTCACCCCAACCACCGTGATCCGCTCGTTTCTTATACCATTCCTCTGCCTTTTCCCACTGCTGTGAGTCAAAGTATGATTGTGCGAGATAAAACATATAGCGACCATTATCTGGTTCATAGTTTTGATCTTCGGGATCTGTCAAAGCAGAGAGAAGAACTTCAGCATCTCTACTATACTTTTCAACTGGATCAATCCCAACGTTTCTTGCACCTTCGGTACGAGCGTTAATATTGTAATTACCATCAAGTCTCTTGACATTTGGATGTGGTTTTTCCTTTGTCGAGGCATATTCATGAAGAACACCAACATAATGCCACTTACTCGAAAGTTTAATTAACTGTGTTCTCCACCAAGTGAATTCTCCTCTGGTGATTCTTAAAGAATAACCATCAACATGATCTTCGACTGGGGGGATCGGGAGATCACCTGTCATAAAGTCATCAGCATCAATAATCAACGCATAGTCGCATCCACTTTTTTCTGCATTTTCAATTGACTCCGTTCTTGATTTACCAAAACCCTTCCAGTCCGATTGGTGAACTTCACCGGGAATATTTGCCTCTTCAAAGAAGTCTTTAATTAAATCTTGCGTACCATCAGTTGAACCTGTGTCGGTGATGTGATACTGATCTATAAATGGAGCGATAGATTTAAGACAGTCGAGAATAATGTGCGACTCATCTTTTACAATCATACAAAGTGCTACAGTTGGTTTACTCATCATCATCTCCCATGAACCAAAGATTTTTAGATTTCAATCTTTCGATTTTTATATTTTCACCCACACAAAAATTACAATGAACCACAATTTCAGATCCGAAAGTTTCGTTCACACTAAAGTATAAATGACCATTTGTTGCAAAAGAAACTGGAAACAAAGACCATTTTACCATACTATTTAGTTCTCTTCCTTGTGGGTGGTTATTGACTAAAATTTGATTCATCACATATTGATCATGAATCTCTTTATTTTTAACTGTTTTTTCGTTCTCTCTAAATGATTTTGAAAGTACCAAAAACTTTTTAAAAAAATCTATTGTTTTTTGATTGTTACGAATGTAAAAAAAACCATTGCAAATTGTAGAACCAACTGGTTGATCTGTTTGGAAAACAAAATCATAATCACTCAAGTTCTGAACTAACTCTAAATGACCCGTTGGATCACCGGCAAATGCAACATCAGTGTCAATCATAATGAAATCTTCATCACCATTTTCTAACTCTGTTATTAAATGTTCTATCCTCTTAAAACACAACTCAACAAAATTATCAGAGCCATACTCATTATAATTTTTGATTTCACAGTTTGTCTTTTTTATTTCAACATTATTTTTATTCGTAACGTAATTTTCTAATTCTAATTTTGCTTCATCATCACAATAAATTAAAACAGGTGTGTCAGAAAATCGTCTAAGGGAATGAACCATGTTCGCACACATTCGTGTGTTCCCAGTTGTTGTTATGGTAAAAAATTTCATAATTGTTGGGTAATCCAATCTTCGAGTTGGACTCTCGGATTCCATCCAAGAGTTTTCTTTGTCTTTGTAATATCGGCAAGTGTTTCTCTTGATTCACCCGGACGAGGATCAATTAAAACCGTATCATCTGAAATTAATTTTGCAATCTCATTTACAGAAAAATTAGTTCCAGTTCCAACGTTGAAAACTTGTCCGTATGTTTCTAGTTTCACAGTTGACGCAAGAATGTTTGCACTCACCACATCAGAAACATGAGTAAAATCTCTTCTCTGGTCACCGTCTGGAACAATGGTCAGTGGTTCTTTATTTTTTCTTTGTTTTAAGAACAAACCAATCACAGGAGCATACTGACCTTTTGTTGGTTGGCTTTCTCCATAAACATTAAAGTATCTAAACACCACAGTCTCTAGACCAAACAAGTCTGAATACATTTTGCAGAGTTTTTCTCCTGATACTTTTGATACAGAATATGGGTTGAGGCAATCATCTGGTTGAGTTTCAACATTTGGGATTTGATTAACCAAACCATATGCGGAGGACGTTGACGAATATACAACCCGTCGCACACCAGCCTCTCTTGCCGCTTGAAGCACAGAACATGTTCCATAGGAATTTGTCATCACCGCTTTAAGTGGATTTATAATTGCAGGCTGAATTCTTGCCTCCGCAGCACAATGAAAAACAGTATCAACATTCCCAAACAAGTGTTTAATTTTGTCATAGTCACAAATATCATGTTTGTAATATTTTGCTTTGTCGTTGTAGTGAAAATATTCATGGGCATCGGATGATTCGTTGTCTATGACAACAACACCATGTCCAGCGTCAACCAAAGAGTTGACAATGTTTGATCCAATAAAACCTGCACCACCTGTTACTAAGTATTTCATATTTGTTCCTTATCTCAACCAAGACCTATTAAACAATGCAACGTTGTTCACCAATTCCGCCGGGATGGATAATCGTCCAATCAAATCATCTCGAACATAAATCATGTTTCCAGTGTGACACACGAGTGAATAACCCAATCCTTTTGCGACAGAAAGACTATGTGAAAAAGAGGATGTTCCACTACCCTCCTCCATAGAGGTTGGTGGGATAGAACTGTTTACTTCAATTATTACAATTTTTGGTTTATAATTTTTATGATGTTCCCATATAGGATGATCACAATTATCAGTGTCTATGTTCAGCACATCATAATCTTCTGGAATTTTAGTTTTGTCCAAAATTTTATCAAGTTCCATTCCCTCTAATTTTTCGTCTCTATGTTTTCCCCAGTTAGTATCGCTTTCCTCTATCGTCCTAAGCACACTTTCTTTTTGTTCATTTGTGTAAGATGGAGGAATTACAGCGTAATTAAAAGCAATAACATTTGGAAACTGTTTTGGTAAATCCACAAGTTGTTCAAATTTTGGTTCACCCCGACCACCAACAATAGAGGGCTCAATCATAACAGCGTTTGCATTCTGTTCGATAAAACGATAAACATTACTATAAGAGGTTCCGTCATATGCACCAACATCAACGCACCACATGTTAGATGGAGTCAATCCAAGTTCTGTAATTAATTTTTGCAAAACTCCATCTTCACCGTTTTGACTATAATAATTTCCTCTAAATCTATCGTAATACATCGTTATTTCTCCAAACGGTTTTTGATCTCTAGTAAGTTTTTCACTCTCTCGTTGTATGTGTGTTTTTCTGAAAGTTTAAGTCCAGACAAGGCAATTTTATCATGACCCTCATTCCATTCAGAAAGTTCTCTCATTATTTCGTATAAGTGATCTTCGTTTTTATACATGAAACAATTTTCACCGTGAATGAATCCCAACTCATCATACTGTGGATTATAGTTTGTAAGAAGCAAAGTTCCACAACCAATTGTTTCAAATGATCTATAATTAATATCGTTCGCTATATTTTTATTGAAATGACAACGATACGAATTTATTGCACGAACCATGTCGTCTCCAATTACAAAGATGTCAAGTTTCATTCCGAAGTCTCTATCTAATTTTAGAATAAGTTCTTTTCTATTTCCAAAATTACCACAGAATCCGAAAGTATTTTCTTTTTGAATATTCATTGGAAAAATGAAGTTGTTATCGTATGCGTTCGGAAACCAGACATGATGATCTTCTTTCACAAAATCTTTAGTTGAGTGTAAAAGTTTGTCATATTTACCTTCAACAAAAGTCTTATTGAAGACTTGTTCCATTCCACAATGTGCATCAATTGACCACAAAAATTTTGTAGTTTTTACATCCTTTAAGTTAGGAACCCAGCCAGTCTCGTCATAGTTTTCAATATTCAAAATCAAGTCGTAACTGTCCCATACAGGATGCTCCATGAACCATTCATGTCCCAACCCCCACACATGACATTCGTGACCTAATTTTTCAAATGAACGCTGCAAAGAAAAACACTCTCTCAAGTGTCTGTTCTTGTCGTGTCTACCGTTTTCCTGAATAACTAAAATTTTCATTAATTTTTCCTCAACATCACTCATAGTTTCTCCATCACATGAGAATACTTTTTTTTCTCTTCATTGGTTGGAAATCTTTGCTTTCCAATATAATCGTTATCGTGAAATTTATTGCACGCTGGACACTGTAGAAAACAATGTCCTGGTCCGTGAGGTGGTTGCCAGAAGGGATAATTTTCTTTGTCATCTTCAATTCCACTATGCCATTCTGGGAAATCTTGTTTCCACCACCCATCTCCTTTTAATCTTCGTATTGGCGGATTGTGTTTGTTTTCCATAGGGTGAGTTTGTGCCGGAAACTCTTCATCATGCGTAAAAGAGTCTCCAACTAAGTATGGATATATTTGGGATAAAAATCTTTGATCGACACCGTGTGAATTGCTTCCATCAATTTTTAAATACTCAATGATTAAATTTTCTATGCTTGCAAGAGGGCCTTTTCGTATTCCCCAAGCACCACCGCATATTAACCATCCATGTTGGCAATTATCTCGTATAATGTGAAGACTTTTACCAGAGTCCAACCACTCATCGACACATGCTTTATCTCTAATGTCTAATCTTGAATCTGCGTCTCTAGAAATCATAACATCGACAGTTGGATCACCCGCAGCAAGAAATCTCCAAAACATACCATTCCATCCAATATCGTCTGTCTTGGTTATAATTTCAACATTACTTCTCTTTTGTAATTCTTTTATGGCAACCTCTGGAACGGTGGGAGCAACATAAAATCTACATTTCCAGTCGGGCCACATTTTTTCTGCAATATCCACATTTAAAATAGCACCCAAAACATATTGTGGGTTTGTTCCCCATAAACTAAAAGAAATAACTTTTTTCATATTATATTGTGTCCTCACAAATGCAAATCTGGATCTATAAGTTTCAGTTTTTCAACTAACAAATCAGCGAACTCTTTAGTCGGGATGTTATTTTCATCATACACCTGTCCCACAAAATCATTTCGATTTTGATAACTGCTCGGAAATCCTGTGCTAAATTCCCGTTTAGTAGCATCAGTTACAGGTTGGGTTGGGTGTCTATTAGAGTGTGCATGAAAATTAGGGAACTGATCGTGAATAAAAGACGCATCGGCGGTTAAAGAATAAATCAATCGCAAGAAAGTCTGATCTATTCCTTTTTCATTTAATGTAACGTTGACCTTTTGCGTCCAATCTAGAATTATTGACATAAAATCTGTATTACCACACCCAATTCTTTCTTCCACCAACGACATGAATGGTTTGCAAATAACACCCCACATCCCACCCATAATTCTTTCGGTGTGATATGGATGATCTCGCATGATATGAATAGGTTTACCGCTGCTTGCCCATTCATTAACCGCAGTTTTTTCTCTCGGTGTAAGTCTGGAGTCAACATCTCTAAATAAAACTACATCTGCACTGTCAACGGCAAAAAATCTCCAAAACATTCCCGTCCAGTCATTTGATGCCTTTACCATAATTAGTTCTGTGTTTGATCTACTCGCCAGTTTTTCCAAAGTTTCAGTTGGAACACTTTCTCCGACATAATATCGGCAAATCCAATCTGGATAAAGTTCAGATGCGTTGTCCGCATTTTCAACAGCGCCAACATTATACATTGGTTTATCTCCCCATAGACTGTAGGATATAACTTTTTTCATCGAGCAACCTTTTGTGTTTCTGTGTGGTCTGGGCTGTAAAGGTAGTGGTACAAAATTTCGTCTATGTAAATCTCAGATTTTAATAATCCAGATCCAACAAGTCTTCGAGAGTAATCTGAATCTTCACCGTTAGAAATTTCTATGAATCCGACTGCCTTTGCAATATCCAATTTTACTGGATTTAAATGATTAACTTTTCTTCTCTGAACGGCACACGGTACGGCTTCTCCACCGAAGTTGATATTTTCTTCTAATCGTTGCTCTTCAAACCTTGAAGAGTGTTTAAAAACCATAACTGGGGTTTCATCAATATAATACATCCCGTTGAATCCAATGCAATCGGCATTCGGTTTTTGTTGAATAGCAGCCATTATGTAATCGAAGTAAGCATCAGAAATCATGTCATCGTCATCAATGAAGCAAACATATTTTCCCTTTGCTGTTTGTAAAACTTCATTTCTTTTTCTTCCAACTGATTTTTCTCTATTGTCGTGTGCAACAATAACTTCAATATAATCTTGCCAAGAATTGACACAAGATTTAATCTTATCCATAAGACGATCAAGAAGTGCTTCCCTACCTCCAACTGTCAGAATACCAACACTCAAAACAATATTTTTTTCTTGTTTTGGTTTTGGTTTTAAAACTCTTTTAATTTCAGACTCAATTCTTTTACTCAAAGGTTCACAGTATTTTTTCGCATTTTCAAAATTATCATCCACATATTTTTTAACGGAGTCATAAAAGCCATAATCTAAATTTTCACATGCTTCGATAATTTCTTCGGCACTATTACAAATAATTATTCCTCGTGGATCAAAGAAGTCATCAATGTTTGGACATCCCCAATAAATGGGAATTGTTTTTGCCAACAAAGCGTCACAAATTTTTTCCGTAAAGTAATTTTCTTCTTTGGTGCTTTCTATGATAATACTAAACTTTGATTTAAAAAGTTCTTTCTTGTCATCGTTCGGTAACAAACATTCAAGGGAAACTGGGTTTCTTGTGCTAGAAAAGAAACGTTTATTTTTAATTTTGTTTTGTTGTTCCCAGACTTTGTGACGAAGTTCATATCCCTCTTTCCCACGATGATGTGTTATCAAAAAAGAAATGTCATTGGTTTTGTTCTCATGGAGTATATCAATTGATGGATGATAAAAACCAATGCCGTCCTTATGATCCATATCCTTGTATAGCCAAGTAGAACCATAAGGAAAAAATATGGCGTTATCACATTTTTCTATGATTTCGTCTCTCGAAGTAAGAATCAAATCATAATTCTTTGATTGATTTATTACATTCTCTGTTGTTTCTGTATTCTCTGATGTCGATGGTTCATTGAAATTACAAAACACTTTAAAGGTATCTGTTGAATGAAATCCTATATGACAGGATTCACCACATGGTCTTTGATTTTTTCCAAATCGTGTGAAATGAATTTCTACCGGATGATCGAAGTCCATTTGATTTTCATTTACGATGTAGTGTCCATTATAAACAATTGGTTTCATAAAAACTTTTTCACTTCCTCGAACATGTAGTCGTCTGATATTTTCATTTTACAAATACGATTATAGTTTTCTTTCACACTATCTATGCGAGAATTGTAATCGTCCATCGTTAAGTCACTCAACTGACTTGGATTATCATAAAATATAATTCCTTTGCAATCAAAATCTTCGCATATTTTTTTGGTTCCAACATAGATCGGCACAGTGCCAGTGGCAAAACAATCTGTTATCTTTTCCGTATAGTATTTGTCATACACGGAGTTCTCAATCACAAGAGAAAAGGCATAGTCAACAAGAGCATCTTCCTTCCCCGGCCATGATGTAACAAAATTACCTTTACCCACTCTTGGACTATCTCTATAACCTCCAAACAAATCAATATGTTCATAACATTCATCAACTATTCGATGTCGATCTCGATGTCCGGCACACATGGCTTTTCGTGAAGCAAGACAAGAAATCATTTTTGTTTTTGGGTGAATGCCCCAATGCTTTTTGTCAGTCCACGGGTAGTTACTCATCGGTGGAACATAAACAGCGTTCTCATACTCGTCTATGATCTCTTGTTCATGTGTAAAGATTCCGTCAAAGTGATGAGCAAACTTATGTAAACGAAATCTAACATCACCAAACAGAGCCGCATCTATCTCTTTTGATTCTGCAAGCCACAAAAAGTTTTTTCTTGTTTTATCCAGTGGAACCATTCCTAGATTAAGTTCACAATAGACACGAATAATTTCGTTGCCGTTCGTCCACTCGAAAGACTCTGGCTTTTGTAAAGCACAACTAGATGGCCCGGAGCCAAAATGTAGGCTCACGGCTTGTATTAAAGTTTTCCCACTGACTGCCATTCTATTTTGTCCTCACTCATACCCATCGCACGAAGGTTTTCTTTTTTACTTTCAACATCTGAAAGTCCCATCATGACAACAGTTTCTTCATTTTGTTCTTTTGGCCATGCACAATATTCTTTACCAAGGAAAGCCATGTTCATCTGCTCTTGTAACATATTAACAATCATGAAAAGAGGCTCATGATCAAAATGTTTTCTATTATTTTCCACAACTCTTTCGGTGCTTTGTATCCAAGTTTCTAAAAAATAAATTGTTTTCGGTGTTATATTAATCATAATTGGTGATGCTTTAAGACCACTTAAATCGCCATTTGATGTAACAAAAGCAAGATCATATGAGTGCGTTAACTCTTCAAAAACTAAAGGTTGTTTCAATAAGTAAGAATCAACATCCATCCAAACGAACGGCTTTTTTTTCGTCATTAATGTTTCTAGTAAAAATCTTGGTTTAGATAAACAGTTTTTTTGATAAGAACCCTCCGATTGTTTTTCTTTTATATCAAAAGGTATACCAAGACTTTCACATTCAGATATTAATCTTTTTGCATGATCTGAGTAATAGGTGCTATTATCAACATCACTATAAAAACTCACAAGTTCTATGTTCATTTTTTTCTTCCAATGTGGTACTTTGGAACAAGATCCCAATCATCTTTTTCACGGTGCGGTATAATTTTCATTTTTGCAAGAGACACGACTGGATCTTTTGAATCTTCTACATCAACAATGGCAAGGAGTCCCCAGTCTTGCAACAGATTCACAATTGTGTTTCTTCTTCCAATATCTTCGTCAGAAATGTTGCTCTCAAGTCCATCCAGTTCAAAGAGTTCCTTGAAATGAAGTATGACATATCGACCTCTTTTGTGTAAAATATGACAGGACTGATACAGTTTTTTCTCTTTACGAGAAGAAACACCAATTCTAGTCAAGGTTTCTTTTATCTTTAAAAAATCTTCGCTCTCGTTCAAAGAAACTTCAATACCAAGACCTTTGAAGATATCATCCTCTTCTTCCACCCTGACCCCCTGTTTCAAGCAAATGCTTTATCTCTTTTATTTGATCTGTTGTTAGTAAATCCATAACCTCTTCTGTCTTTGAATTGGAGTATCCATAATACTCTTTGACGATAAGAAATGTTTTGGATTTGTTATTCTTCTCCCAACGTGAAAATCTTTTCCTTTTCCGCAGAGAGTGTAAGTAATAATCATACTGGAGTCTGTTTTCGAGGTGAGCGTTTCGGTTCATCTCATTTGCATAAAGAATAGTATCTGTAAAATAAGAAAAACACTTATTCACAATAAACGGAGCATAATCCGACTCCGACATTTTATCGGATGACATAAGATTTTTTTTATCGTAATTCAGCGAATTAAGTGTTTCACTCAAATTCATATTCTTCTCCAATAGACAATTATACCGTATTTAGGGTTTTTATTACTTAAACTCACAAGAGGACATCAACTCAACGATACATGCTACCATATTGATCTCCTGATCAGAAACATGAGCCGCTTTGTATTGATATTCACCAAGAATCACAATTGCTTGTGGGATGGAAGGTTCCTTGAGATGAGAATACATCGCATCATAAATCTTTCGCATCAGATCCGTCACACTGTTGTCGAGGTTTTCGACAACCCACTTGCGTGCCTCTTTGAAGTTTTTCTCCTTCATATGAGTCATCAGATCGCTGACATGGATCTCACCGATGCGACTCAAGATACCAACATCAATCTCACCAGCAACAGAATATCGCTGGAGTTCATTGATAACTCGCCGGAAGTCTGGGAAGTATCGCATGATCAGTTCGGCAAGGACTTTAGGATCGTATTTGATCCCTTCCTCGTCGAGAATAGATCCACAACGCTTCATCATCTGCGAAGCGATAGACGGCTTCTCCTTCGCTGGAATGCGGAACTCTACATTAGTGCATCGAGAATGAATCGGTTCAATGATTCGATTCTTGTAGTTGCATGTCAATATAAAGCGGCAATTATCAGCAAATTCCTCAATCGCTCCCCGAAGTGCGGGTTGGATAGAGTTAGCGTTTGAATAATCAAATTCATCAAGGATGACAACCTTCTTACCTCCGTTGAGTGACACTGTGCTTGCGAAGTCACGAATCGTTGTCCGAAGCGTGTCAATGTTGCCACTCTCCGAGCAGTTAATCACAATGTGATCTGCGTTCAACTCGTTGCAGATCGCTCGTGCAACCGTGGTTTTACCAGTGCCAGCAGAGCCGGAGAACATGAGGTTCTGGCTCTCACCGGACTGGATCATATCTTTGAATGTCTCTTTCAAGTCCTCTGGGAGAACACATTCATCAATGGTCTGCGGACGATACCGCTCGACCCACAAAAACTGTTTCTGTTCCAAAATTATCCCTCGTAGTTAGAAGTGGATTCCAATGCGACATAGTATTCGAGATCATCGTTTGCCGAAGCAAAACGACTCACAACTTTCTCCGTGATCTGGCAAGTATAATCGCCGGGGAGGAATCGAAGATTCTCCAACTTGAAGTGGAAGTCAAACTTCTTACCACCAGAGAGATCACCGAGTTCGATGGAGTAATTATTGCTTGTTGGATCCGATTTGTCAAACACTTTACCAACAACAACACCCTCATCGGAAGAGATCGAAAGATCCTCAAGTTGAAGGACAGAACCAGCCTTCTTCAACTCCATCAGACTATCTTCATGAAGATCAAACTCCACCACATGATCTGGCATGTTGATGTCACGCTCAGGGATTGTCAACAATCGCTTTGCGGAATACATGTATTTGATCGAGGATCCGCTACCACCATGAATCTTCATGTGATTATCGAAGAACTCGAACGTCGGATTGTCGAACAGAGAGACAGTCCCAATGAACTTGTTTAGATCCCAGATACCAAACTCAACAGGAAACTCTTCCTGCACAGTGGCAATAGCCATCACGTTCTTCGCTGGTGTGATCGTCTTGATCACATTACCCTCTGGAATGAGGACATTTGAATTAAACCCTGCGAAGTTTTTCAACACCGCAAGTGTTTCTTTAGAAATTGAAATTTTGCTCATAATATAAACCTCACTTATTTAATCATCATAGTATTCATATCGTTTAGGATCATGTTGCATGTCACGAAGCATTTTCTTGCTGCTATTGCGATCTCGTCGTCGCTGATTCTTTCTTGTGCCTCGTGTCCTGTAAATATTCTCATCCGAATCAAAGGACTTCTTTGATTTTTTTCTTTTATCCACTTAAAATTCCTCCAAATGTTGAATTAGATTCCGTAAACGATACTTCATCATATATTCTAGGATCTTACTTCGATCCCCACTAATTTCTGTTTCCATTTGTCTCATGGTTTCCTCTTGAATATAATCGGGAACATGAGTCAAGTCAATAAGTCTTTGATTGCGTTCCATGAAGTTTCCTTCTTGAATAAAGCCAACCTCTTTCAGTTCAGCAATCTTTTTATTTGTTAATCGTGTTTGTCTGCGTCCCTCCACGAAAACAGCATCATCGCTGATTGCGTTTGGAACACCATCACTTGAGTCTCCACGGACGATATGATCGAGAAGAAACTCATGTGGATCATCACATTTCAAAAAACCCTTCTTCGCAGGACTGTATTGTTTTACATTCGGATACCGTTGAAGTTGCTGAAAGTCTTTGTCAGAAGAAACAATCATAATCTTTTCTTTCTGATGAAAGTTTTTAACGATGGTGGCAATCACATCATCCGCTTCAGCACGCTCCACTTGAACAAACCGATATGGGAAAATCCCCTTCATCTCTTCACGGATTGTGTGAAGTTCGTTGAAGATTTTACCCCAATCATACTTTGATTTTTTCTGTCGTTCGCTTCGATTCTTCTTGTAGTTTGGAAAGAAATCTTTTCTCCAAACATTTTTAGAGTCGTTGCAGACAATCAGTTCACCATAATTAGACCGAAACTTTGAAATATATTTTCGATAAGTGTTCAGGACAAGGTGACGAATAAATCCATAATCTTCCTCAGTTTCTGCCGACTTTGCAGCAGTAAAAATGCTGGAAAGGATTATTTGGTTGTTATCAATAAGAATAATTTTATTGCTCCTTTTCACATATCATAGCAAAAAATTAGGATATTTCAACCCACTGTTCAGAATTTCCGTCAGAGATATATTTAAATAAAACACCCGTTGTGGTGTCATACCACTCATCTCCGGCTTTGGCATCGGTCGGAGGATTTTTTCCGGAAGTGTGTGTGATGCTGTCTGACAATAAAAGCCAAATCTTACTATTATCTGGTGTTCCATCGAGGTGAGTATTTCTTACTTTTGAAACATAAGATGAGCCATTAAAAGTAACAACATCGTCCTTTTCATAAACTCTAGGTAAACCCCTAATATCAAGAGGTCTGTAATTCCCCCTAGGTCTCATGGCTTCCAGAACACCATAACTGGCTCGTGTTTTAAGTATCTACCGTTCACTTTGCAATAGTTCCTACAAGTTGGTTTCCCATCTTCTCCTACACGATTTTGTCCCGGCATTCCTTCGAGTGCCATCTTCAATGTATATTTATATTCTACACCATATTCTTCGAGAATATTTTTAGTGTCCTCTTGAAGTGGGAGATATTTACCGGACACCAGAATGTCTGCGATGTTCCACAAAAGATATCTCTCGGATCGTAACCAAGTAACTGCCGTTTCTAGTGTTGGACGAAGGAAGCCGTCTCTCCATGACTCGTAAGATGAACCAAACTTCTTGTAGGACTGATTCTCATTCTCACTGTATGCTTCACGGTTGAAGTATGGGGGTGAAGTAAAGACGAGATCAATCTCACCTTTGTGTTTTTGGAACTTTTCTTCAAACTGAATTACTTCTGACCCAAGACAATGGACTTCATAAGTGTTAACAGGTCCATTAAAAAATGTGTTTGCTCGGTTTGTTTTGGTGTTGTATAAATCTGCGATGGCTGAATACTTTGATGAACCGTCTGGCAAATAATTATCAACGTTAGGGTCAGTGCCGATGTAATGAATGTTTCGGTCATCACGAACGGACATCGCTCCGAGAATCCTACCTCCCCATCCTGCGGACGGATCATAGATTTTAATAACTTCTTGATCTTTGATATCTTCAGTAAATCTTTCATATAGATATTTCGCTGTCATTGGTGGGAAGTTCACGGCAGGTTGAATGTAACCAATTCGGAACGCTTTAAAATTAGTAGGAAAGACCTTCTTTCCCTTGTCGTATATGCGAATCGAATACACCTTATCATCCGGCATATTTTCGATATCGAATGTTGAGTGATGACGATACTGGAGTTGTCCAGAGTCTTTGAATCGCTGGACATCTTCTCGTGTGACTTGCAGGATCTTTGATTGTTCTAGTTGGAAGTAACCAGAGTTCAACCCGTCACGAATCTTAACTTGTTCTAGAATGAAGTCTTTACCAACGAACAAGTCGGGAGTCGAGAAGAAAGTTTCCAACCACTCCACCCCAGAGGACACATCAATCACAGCATACTTCTTGTCGTTCTTGATTGCCGACAACGCAAAACTATAAAACGAATCACGACGGAAGTGCCGCTTACATCCCTTGAAGAATTGCTCCTCACGATCTGGATCTGACACCAAGTCATAGATGGAGTAGCCGTTATCCTTTTCCGTGTAGTTGATTCGTGTCTTGAACAAGTTGTCGAAGAATTGATCTGCCTCCACACCCATTCGTGATTTGTTTACGATCACATCCCGTGGGATATCAGAGAGTTCATCATCACGCTCGAAATCACGAACAGGATAACTCTCAAGTTTGTTCCATGCTTCGATAATCTCTTCTTCGTTTTTGCCAGTTCGTGGAGGACAGCCGTAAGCATCCCACGCATCACAGATTGTCTTTCGCATTTCGACAACCCATTCACGAAACTGATCCTCATTCATCTCAAGGAGTTCCTCGAAGCAAACATTCACATCGCTGTTAATCACATAATTATTTCGTTCGTAAAATGGTTTCATTGTTTATGTTCAATTCCTCTTTCTTTGAGTCTCATATTTGTAATTTTTCTGAGAGTGTCAAACTTAGAACCCTCCACAATCGGTAAGTGTTTATGAGAAGAATTATGCCAATGCCAACCGAATGACTCTAAATACAAATAATCTCCCCCATGTTTATTATCAGTAAACCAACTTGCTCCGATTTTTTTTCGTAGTTTCATTGCCTCCTCTTTCGTTCTCCTTGGACTTTTACTAATTAACCATTCCGTATTAAAGAAAGGAGACGGGAAAATAGTATAATGATATCCTCTTTTCCAAAGCGAAGCAAACAAATCTTTACCCCAAATAGTAGATGCGCCGGCGATAGGCATAACCTTCAGTTCCTTGAGAAGTTCGTATGAAAATTCACTTTCCTTCTTCAAAGATAAAACCGTAGCACATGCTCCTTCATTTGCAAAATCAGTTTCAGAACCCCACTGATACATATATTCTTGATCTAAAATACATTTCCAATCACGAAGAAAAATAATATCCATATCGGCCCAAATACCACCATACTTGTGAAGTGCAAGAAGTCTTAATAAATCGCTTTGTAAGTAGTGTAGATGATCTTCAGATGTTAATTTCTGAATTTCATTTTCGATAATCGTTCCTTTTGCTTCTTCTACTGCGTTCCACACACGAAGATCAAGATATTTTTTGTATGGTTGAATTCGAGGGTTATCCTCAATGGAATAATCCGACCACACAATCAGTTTAGTTTTTTCTAAATTTTGTGTTGCAAGAAAAGACTTGATACACTCAAGTTCTTTTTCATTTTTAACTTCTGTGTAAACATGAAAGTTTGTTACTTCGTCTGGATATTCACAACTACAATCACTAAGATTGCAAAGAAATTCCTGACAACTCTCGAAGTCTTGATATAGTTCAGGATGAGATTCAAAACTTATGTTAATCATTGTAAAACTCCTAGTGATTTATTATTTTTTCACAAATGTAATCTATTTCAGTGTTTGTTAGTTCTGGATAAGAGGGAAATATTACAACTTTATTGTTAATATCTGTTGCAACTCTATCCTCTCCTTCGAGTGATAAGTGTTTATGTTTTTTATAGGAGTGAAACATAGGTCTTGTATCTATTTCCCATAAATCAAAATACTTTTTAGATTCAGAGTATGTTTTATACTTATCGAACTTTACTCCTAACATCCACATGGAGTGACTTGTATTATTTTCTTCTTGCTGTAAATGGACTCCATCAACAGAAGATAAATTATATTTGTATCTTTCAAACACTCTTCGTTTATTAGATTTTATGTAATCCAAGTGTTCAAGTTGTCCTAATAATATTGCCGCTTGAATATTTGTCATTCTATAATTATAGCCAAGTTCATCGTGAATGTATCTTTTTTCTGTTTGTCCCTGACCTCTTAACTTGAGAGCAAAATCATAAATCTCTTTGTCATTTGTAAGAAATGCTCCACCCTCACCACAGGTTACATTTTTATTTCCAAAGAAAGAAAGAGATGAACATAGAGACTTGGAACCAGAGGGAAAATTTTCGTATGTTCCAAAGAAACCTTCGCAGTTATCCTCTATAATTGGACAATTGAATTTTTTTTGAAGTTCTGGAACATTGATAATATTTCCTAAGTTATGAACGGCAAAAATTGCATCTCCTTTTTTGATATGTTCAACTTTCATGTTCCAAGTGTTTTCATCTAAATCCACACACTTAATATCCCAATTAAAATCATTCAAATCATAAAGTAAAGAATTATAAGCGGCAACATAACATGCACTTGGAACTAAAACTCTTTTTACATTAGGAGAAAATCTTTTTAGTGATCTGGTAACTAAGTGGGTAGCAGAAGTTCCATTGTTGGTCAGCAAAACATAATTGCAGCCAGATTGTTCTGCTAATTTTTCTGTGGAAAGTTCAATATACTTACCGATAGAGGATATCCATGATGAAGATATTGCTTCATGTGCATATTCAATACTTTTTTTCGGTATGTATGGTCTATAAACAGGTATCATAATAATTTAGTAAGTTTTGTGTTTCCTCTGAATATGCTTTCCAGAATCCAAGTCCTCACCAGAAGTAGCAGATTGCACAAGTTCAATTATTTTTTCATCTACTTCATCAATTAATTGGTTTCTTTGAACATTTAAATCACAGCATTTTTTGATGGAGTCAAAAAGTGCCTCTTGTTTTTCCTCTGTGGAAGTATATTTTTCCTTAAACTCCTCAAACGAGGTTCTTCTTACCTCATATAAGAACTCTTGATTATCCCACATTTTCATATCAATGGTTATAAGTTTATCAATCAATCCACCTAGTGTATCTGCCATAACAATTCCTTTCAATAGTTAAAGTAATATTTTTTATTATCTATGATGATGAACGCTCCGTTGTGTGGAGGACAATTAAAAGAATGAATTCTTCTATCTACTTCACAAGAACTCATGCTCATAGTTATTTCCCTAAACTCATCGAACATTTTTCTAGTGTAGTTCACACCTCCAATATTTTCTCTGCGGGGAAGGGTAATTCCATCCTTTATTTTTTTTATTGTTTTTTCAAACAGAGAAATCAATTCCAAATGACTTTTTTGTTTCAAGGATTTTACTGTTTCATTTTCAATATTAAAATAACTAACTTCGATAATATCTCCACAATCAATATTATCCGTCATGTGATGTGCAGTTACTCCCCAACGAGATTCTTTATTATACAATCCGAAGTTATAAACTGCAAATCCTTTATATTCTGGGAGTGGTGCAGGATGAAAATTTATACAAAGAGGATATTTAGAAAGAATATTTTTGTTTATTTTAGAGTGATAACAAACAGAAACTAAAACATCCGCATCCCTTAGATTTTTTTCATCTACTGATTCTGAAATCACATCAGAAATTTCAACATCCATTTCTTTTAAACTTGAACAAATATTATTCTGTAATTCTTGACCGTCAGATAAAACAAAAACTTTCACACAGTTGTCCATTCTTTCCTTGAGGATAAAACATTAGGTCGAACACTGGCATGGTGAAATAATTTAACTCCATCGGTGTCTAGATGTTCAGAGTAGCATCTAATAGAACTTTCTATGCAATGAAATTCTTTTGCATTTTCAATCACCTTACCATAATGAAAAATACTTTCAGTAATATCATTTTTAATTATCTTATAATTGGTGTCAACATTTATCTCAAATCCTCTACTAGAGTCATCGTGAATAAAGATATAATCCTCACCCGATGGATTCAACTTTTCAAGAACTCTTTGTTCTTCTTTTTCGTCTCTATCAATTCTAAATCCGTCAAATCTTTCTTCATATGGAACTCCGGAAATTTCATAAAAATGTTTATCACATGGAACTCCCTCTGGCATTTGACAAAACCCAACTCTTACAAATTGTTTATTTGGACCACATTCTTTTTGAACTATTTGATCGACAATCTGAATTTCATTTCCATTTTCATCAATTGGTATGAGTTGTATTTTATTGTCTGTGTATAGATGTTTCAAGTTAGACAAATATTTATTTTTACAAAAAACATAAGCCTTATTGAAATTTCCTTGTTCGACTAAATGCCAAACTAAACCATTTAAACAAATGTGATCACCAAGACCAAAGTGATGGTGAATATAAATTTCCTTTGTATCACTCTGCATTTGCAATTCTCACATGTTTACAATTTCTTATCTTATTTGCATGTGTGTTTACTTGCAGAAAACTATTGACATTAGAAAAATCATATTCCTTTTCCGAAACTTCTTTATAGAAATCCATGTTCACCTCATCCCAACTGTTCACAAAGTAGCCCGGTAAATTATACTCATCAAAAATTTTCTTAATTGAACAATTAATTGTAATAGGAATACTTCCCATCAAGAGAGACTCATATAATCTATGAGTGTCATCTCCACTCCCCTGAACACAAAGAATAAAACGATAATCACCCATAGATTTAATATAAGGTTCAACCGACATTCTTTCCGGCATCGTGTGAACAAATTCATTTTTCTTAAGATTCGTTAGAATTTTTTGTCTTTCTTTGTTCGTATGGGGACTGTGATATGGAAGGAAAAAAACATTTTCTTTTTCTTCAAATGATTTTCTACTCTTCTGCAATTTTCTTAATACTTTTTGATTATGAATAGGTCTATTTGGTTCAGCAAATCCAACAGGAAGGCCATGCAATTTATCATTTTTTTCTTTTGGTGGGTTTGTGCAGAACCAATTTTGCAAGTATTTGTTGTCTAAAATTTCCTTATAGGACTCAGGTGTTTTCATGTCTCGTTCTACAAGATAAGAAGAAGCGCCAGTAATAAGATTAAAAGGAGTCTCAATTTTACTCATGAATTCATGTTGAAACTGTCCACTTATGACAAAATCAGTTTTTACAAAGATAATATCATTTTCTTTCATCTTACCAATGTCAGAAATTTTCATACTCTCTTTATTATGCAACCTTTTGACACCCCAGTCATCATAAAATTCTTGTGGATAATCAATCACATAATCAGCAACCAGTGGAGTCCAGTTGTAACAAATAAGTCCGTCTTCTAAATTAAATTCAGACATGTGTAATTTCTTCTCGTTGTTTCATTATTATTTTCCCACATTCCATATTAACGCACCGGAGGATGCGTGTTCTTTCACAAACTCCCACACCTTCGCATCATAAGTTGGAGCGGAAGGATATGGGGGTAAAACTTTTGTCGGCTTTGAAAACTCATAGGATGACTTGTAAACTTTTGCTCGTCCGTAATCACCTTTATGGCCGACCATCACGACATTAAATTTAGCAGATTTCCATGCAGATTGCAACCCTCTAGTTAAAGTTCCACTTGATCCCACCGTCCAAACTTCTTCGGGTTCATCTATAGACTCGGCAACTTTTTTAATACTGGCAAGAACGGTGGGATGGTCAAAGCCGATTGGTAGAAGGGATCTCGTATCAGGATCCTCTGCAACATAATCTCTCGCTCTCTTCTCTGTCACCGATAACATGCCGTTCGGAACCCAGTGCATCTCTGCACCATACTCAATCGCTCTGGTTTGATACTCGTGCATGTTCTTTGGATCACGCTTTGCCATAAAGACAACGGCTTTCTTACTGTATCGAGTGCAGACATGAGCGAGTGACATTTGAGCATAACCTGTTGCGGGTGAACTTCCATACACCCATTCTTTAATCTTAGATTTTCCGATCATGTAATCAATGAAGCGACACTTAGATCCTGCCACAAGCAGGTCATCACGAACGACATAGAAGCCGTCGTGCTTGTGTATTTCCGGTTGGGGGTATGGATCTTCCCAATCACCAAGAATGCTTTCATCAATACCAAATAGATCAGGCATAATCCTCTTTCATCTTACTGAAGTTCTTCTTCTTCTCGAACTGCATCACTCTTTCAAACTTGTCAACAAGTTGATCTGCTTTGTGTGAGATCACGAATATATTTATGTCTTTGTCGAAGAAGCGAATCAGTTTCATGAACTCATCCATGCCAGTTGCATCCAAAGATGAGTCAAACACTTCATCCAAAACGAGGATGTTGCAGTTTGCACTGTTCTTCAGTTTAGAAATCTCTCTCCAAGTCAATAGAATTGCCAAGTCGATCCGAAGTTTCTCACCCTCACTGAACGATGCGTAAGAAAACTTGTCACGATGTCGGCTCTTAATTGTTTCGTTGAAGTTCTCGTCAAGTTCAAACGATGCAAAGAAGTCCATCGCTTGAAGATACTTGTTAATGAGAGAATTAATGAGTGGCAAAAAGTGTTGAATGATTTTTGCCTTCACACCAGAATCTTTGAGCAACACCGATGCAATCTCATAGTTACTCTTGTCCTCAAGCAAAGCGTCTCTTTGCTCCGCAAGTTTACCACCATCCTCTCGAATCTTTTCAAGTTCATCTTGTGCATCAGACAAAACCGTATCGTCATCCGTCTTTGTGTAGAACTTGTCGAGTTCCTCTTGATAGATTTTGCAAGTGGATTCGTTTTTATCTTTTTGTGATTGTTCTTGTTGAATCTCAGACATCAATCGTTCGTATTCGTTCAAGTCTTTGCCACACTTGTCAATCGTATCGAGAACAGGAGTGAAAACATCTGCCATATTGCGAAGATCCGTTTCTAACTGTCCAATACTTGTTTCTCTGTGATCTTCATCAATGTCTTGGCCACATCGACTGCAACTTGTGTTTTTCTTTAGGAATGCAATATCCTTATTGATTTGCTTTGCTTTTGTTTCCATCTCCTTCTTCTCACCCTTTGCATTTTCAAGTTCGGTGATAATGCTTTTGTGATTTGGAAGTTGGTTTGTTTTCTCTGCGATGGATCCAGATAACTTTTGTGAGTCATTCTGTAGAGTTTGAATCTTGTCTTTGTATTCCGTGATCTTTGTCTCTCGCTCATCAGCAAACTCTTCTTGTTGCTTCTTAACATTTGCGATGAATGTCTTTTGATTCTCTGCTTTGTGAATCATCACTTCGATCTCAGACTTTTTCAGTTTCACTTCTTCCTTAGTAGTGGAGAGTTTTGCTTTCACCACATCATTCATCATCGAGAAGATTTCAATGTCCAGAATATTTTCAATCACTGCACGACGATCAGCGGCAGACAACTGCATGAATGGAACGAAAGATGAAGAACCGAGAATCACGACTTGCGTGAATGTCTTGTAGTTCATGTGCAGAATCTGATCTTCGAGTCTCTTCTGGTAATCTTTGATTGTTGAATCTTGATCAACAAGTTCACCGTCCTCATACACCTCAAATCGTTTTGGTGCAAGTCCACGAATAATTTTGTATGCTCTACCCTTCGCAGTAAACTCAATCGTAACTTCGCAGTCCTTTCGGTTCACGGAGTTTACCAATTGTGGAATGTTGATCTTCCGAAACGGCTTGCCATATAGTGCAAATGTAATGGTATCAAGAAGAGCAAATGACTTTCCCTGTCCGTTGATACCCGACACCAAATTCATGCGTCTCTTTGTGAGATCAATAACCGTTGGTGTGTTTCCGAATGAGCCAAAGTTTTTGAATGATATAAATTTCAGGTTTATCACTTATTCCAACTCTCCACATAAATGTCACGAATCAGTGACTTCAGTTTATCTTTATTATCAATCGTTTCGATCTTGTCGATCTCGTCCATCAATAGTGTAAGTGTATCTTTCTTGAAATCAACTTTTTCTTCGTCAACTTCAATTACTGTTTCATCGTCAACAATCGTTACGCTTTCAGGATTCTCACGGTAAAGACAATCCATGAATCGCTCATACTTGATGACATCTTTCTTCCCTTTTACGATCACACGAACATAGCAACCAGCATACTTGGAACAATCAAACTCATCAAAGTCATCGTCATATTCTACAACAAAAAATTTATTTTTAGGATTGACAATAAATTCTACTTGACTACCTTCTGTATTGTAGACCCAGAAGCCTTTAGAAGAACCTAAATCGTTAAAGGTTAATTGATATTGAGTTCCTAAGTAATTAACATTTCCTTGAGTAGAATGTTGATGAAAATGCCCGCTTAAGACCTTATCAAACTTCTTAAACAAAGATGATTCAAGACCACCACGAAACGGAACGCCGGGAATAACATAATGACCGTTGAGTTCCAAATGACCGAGCAAAACATTTGCGTCGTTGTTTTCAACATACGAAAGAAAAGAATCTTTGTTCTCAGGAGAGATCCAAGGCAAGAACATGAATGATGTCCCATCGAAGTTCAACACTCTTGGTTTTTCATGAACATCAATATTGTCATAGTGACCGATCAACTCACGAACAGAGTTTACAAGATTGGTGTTCTTAAAATAGCAATCGTGATTGCCGGGAATGACATGAAGGTTCACACCCAACTCCTCAAAGCGTTTGAAGAATCGAGTGCGAACCGTGTGAAGTGTATTCATATTGATAAACTTACGACGATCAAACACATCTCCGAGGTGAAAGACTGTTTTGATATCGTTTTCAATTAAGTATGGAAAAAATTGTTCATCGAAGAACTGAAACATATAATCAAGAAATCCCTGATGATCGTTACGAACACCAAAGTGAGTATCATTGATGATGGCTATTTTCATTTTGTTTTCTTTTTGCCTTTTTTACTCTTTCCGAAGTTTTCAATGTCGGTTTCACTCAGAGAGAAATAATCTTTCATCTCTACATCTGAGCCTTTTTCAAAGTAATTTTCTTTAAACCATTTCGAGAATGTTCCGTCATCATTTTCCTCCATCATTTTAAACTTGATATAAGACTGTTTCTTTTCCTTTTCAATGCGTCTAAGAAAAGCATAGTATATCATTTGTGTAAAATATGAGAAGGGGTTCTTTGATTTTTCTGGATCAAAGTTGTGTGCGTACATTAAACAGTTTTCAATTCCATCGGAAACCATTTCTTCTCGATACGGATAATTTACAAAGTTTGGTCTATGAGATAACTTCTCAGAAATCTTCATAAAACATTCACCGATATATTCCGTCACTTGTGGTTTTGGTTCACCAGACGATTCTGCTTCAATAACTTTATTTTTCCATTCAACCATTTCGTCAAAAAATACATCATTGTCTATGTAATAGTTTTCTTTTTTACTCATCAGTGTCCTCATCATCTTCATCATCACTTAAATAATCTTCAACAAATGGACTCCAATCTGTCCAATCTGTCCCATCACCATCGGGTGTGTGTTTTTCAGACATACCCTCACTAAATGGTTTCTGACTTTCAAGTGCATCTTTCAAATCAGATAAGTTAAGTATATCATTTTCTATCATTTTTTTCAAGGCTTCCATTGGCAATGCCAAAGAAAAGACCATTAATTCTTGCTGTTCGTCCATAAGATCATTCTTATTTTCTTCCTCTTCATCAAGATCCTTTAAAGTTTCATTTACTTCATTTTGTAAAAAACTTTTTAGTGAGTCAAATCCAGACGATGGCATATCACGAATTACTGTTTCCTCGTCTTCTCTTTCCTTTTCACGATCATACATACCCGAAATTTTTTCGTCTGGAACTAGAATAGAAACTATAAAATCTCTCGGTATTCCTGTTTCAATTTCATTGGTGTGGTTTAACCAATCTCTAAGAACAGTGTATTCTTTTTGATTACCCATTCCGTCAAATGAAATGGCACTTCTAAAAGCCATTGGTCTTTTGACTTTCATCATATCCTTTGAGGAGTTTTTTATTTCACATATGAGTTGTTCACCACTTCGTAATTTTAAAATTCTATAAGAGTTTGGTATCATCTTTTTTCTCCTCTAGTTTTATCTTTAAAACTTTGTAGTTGAAATTCTCATTCTTATAAATTTTCAGTCTTGCGGTCATGTGATTGTATGTGTGATTCACATGCGACTTGTATCGGAGGTCGTCTGAAATATCGTAAACAGTCAACTCATTTTTCTTCTCCGATTTTCTAAGTCCTCTGCCGATAGACTGAAGAACTCGAATGACAGACTTGGACGGCGAAGCAAACACTATGTTATTTATGTTCCTGATATTGATACCCGTGGAACAAGTTCCATATGATGCAATTAGGTTTGTGTTTGTTTCTTTTTCCATGAGTCGCCTTATGTCCTCTCTCTGTGAAACATCTGTTCCACCATAGATTAGGTGCGTATTTTTGGCACCGGCAGATATAGCATCATATAGTGGCTTGCCATGTTTTTCAACATAATTAAACAAAACAAGAGTATTACCTTTGAGGTTTGAAACAAGTTTTTCTATAAACACATTTCTGCTTTCATTCTGCACCAAGAAATCCATCTCCTCTTGATACTTTAGTTTCTTGCAGTTTTGTTTTACAATCGCTTCATGATCCAGTGTGACACACTGAATGTTAATCGGACTCAAAATTTTCTTGTCCATGAGATCCTTGGTTGTTATGATCTTTTTGACCCGACCGAATAAGCCTTCAATGACTAATTTATGGGTTTGTGTCCCATCTAATGTCCCTGTTGTTCCAACACGATACTCAGCGTTCGTTAACTTTGTCAGGAGTCCCGTCAGAGACTTTGCCTTAAAAAGATGACACTCATCCCCTATTACTGCTCCAAACTCCTCAAAATCGCTCTGGGGGAGTTTATAGATGCTCTGCCATGTGCTTATGGTGATTCTTTTGGTTGATTTTTTTGCCTGTCCAGAATAAACGCTGTGACAGTTTCTCTTTGCATTCCATGATGACAAGTTTGAGTAATCCTCAAAGTCACTCAACATCTGAGTCACCAAGCCAGTTGTAGGGACGATAATTAAAACCTTTTTGTTTTCGGGAAGTTTTGAAAGATAATAACGTATGAGAACATAAATGATAAGAGACTTTCCGGACCCTGTTGGAGAAAGTAAGAGACATCTCCGCTTGTTAATAGCATGATGTATTGCGTCAAATTGATGCTCATGTGGCATAATCTCCTTATCACCGATGGATAGGTTTAGGGTTTTGAGAAAGGAATACACCTCTTCTGGAGATGTTCGCTCAATCTCTGGGCTCTCAAATTCAACTGTATAATTTCTATCCTTTGCAAATTGCAAAACATAGTCAGTCAAACCAGCATAAATTTTACCTGTATGAACATTGAAGAGACGAATCTGACCGTCCCAGATTTTATTTTTATATGCGGGAGTGTATTGATAATTGGGGACAAAAAATGTGAAGTGTTGACTTAACTCTTTTGTCAAGGCTCGATCACATTTTACTTGAATGTAAGCAGAATCAAAATTTTCAATAATAATATCACTCATACACCATATTTATGGTGTGAGGATTACCCTGCGAATTCTGTCATTCGCATCCAGTCAATCGCTGAACGAATGTTCCAGTTGAGATTGTTGATTGCTTTCATTACACCTTCAAGGTAGTTTACTTTTTCTTTCAGAAGAACGACTTTGTGTTGTAGTAAAATTACATCATCGTCTGCGTTTACAAACTTATCAATGTCAGTTTTTAGCACAGTAAGATCAAATGGATCCCAACCAAGATCGTCTAACTCTTCTTGACTCATCTTCCCTGTGTAGTAGAGCCACTTCTTGTGACGGAGTTTGATGAGATCAGAATCAAACTTAGACAGTGAAAGACGATCATTCATCAAAAAGTTGAGATACTTGTTGTGAATTTGTGGAATACGGATAGACTCTGATGCCAGATCAGTCTTGTCGATGGTTAGGTCTTTTTTAACTTCCGCTTTGAGGTTTTCTAAGTTCATGCGAGTATTTTATCGCATTTGAAGAATATGTCAAGTGACAGTTTCAAAACTATATGACTCAAAGTTAAGTGTGACACTTGCGATAATTGGTTCATTGTCGTTTAACGTTGAAGCAAACTGCATACCAGAAAGAGCAATTGGGTATGCGTTTTTAAACACCACAACTCTTTTCTCTTTAAATGCACTGTTTGTCAGAAAGAGGTTTGCATCGGTGAAGAATTTGTCTTTTTGTTCACCAGCAATAATATTTGTATCGTTTTCGTAATTGGCAATCTTTTTCATCCAATCAAAAATCTCTTGGTAATTAAGAGTCTCTTCATCAACAATGAATTGAACAACGAGTGGCTCATGTTCAAATCTTCCACCCACAAACTGGTTCGCTCGACCAAGTGTGTTTGTCATCTCAACAGGTGAAAGTTGTGTTCCTGGCATACTAACACTCTGAACAAAATAAGTTACCGTGGAAACTCTCGGTAAAGTAAATTTGAAAAAATTTGATGCGAGAAAGTTATTTGTTGCCGGTTCTGTTGGATTGACAGGAAGATCAGCCGTTGATCCTGGCTGACCAGCGGGGATGTGATACCCTTTATTCATGTAGTCTCGTTGCATGTAATATGTATAAAGAAAAAGGGGAGCCCGAAGGCTCCCCTCTTTCACTCTCCCCCCGAAGGGTTATTTATTTAGAGTCCGAATCCGGTATTACCATGCAGGTTGCTCACAGCGAACAATCTGTAGTATTGATTACCAGTAGAAGCCGAACCGATTGTGGTGAAGTCTGTGGACTCAGCAAACGGGTTAGCAACCATACCATACCGAGTCTTGAAGCCAATCTTCGGTTGGAAGGTGTTTTCACCGACTGCTCTCACCATTTGCAGAGGAACATATGGGCAGTAGAAAACACCAGCGTCATATGGGTTAGAACCTCTGTAACCAACGAGAACATAGTTGGTGTCGGTCTTAGCGTATGGGTCAACGTAAACTCTTGTCTTACCGTTCAGAACACCAGCGAATGTGTTACCCGTGTCATCGACATCGAGGTTAACATTAAGAGCAGGTGAGATGTTCAAGAAACCACCCATAGCGAGAGCAGAGGCAACATCGGACGAGGTAATGATGAAGTTACCCTTACCACGACGAGTTTCCTTAGCAATCGTGTTGGCTTCACGTTCGATTTGGAACATAAGACCACGGAATCTTTCAGCACTCCAACGACCATCAGAGTCTTGGTTCAGGTCGTAAATACCAGAGGTAGTCAAGTCGGATTGTTGAGCACCTGTCTTGGCTTTGAAGTAGAGAGTTCTGATGAGTTCACGGTTGATTTCAGTCAGAATCTCAGTGCTGAGGATGTTAGCGAGTTCAGTCTCAGCGTCGAGTCCATGAACAGCCTTCAGATCCTGAGCGAGTTCTGTGGTGTATTCTGCTTTCAGAGCACGGGTTCTTGCTTCCACAGCAGTTCTCTCGATGGAGAATGCCATTTCACGGAAAGCAGGATTATTGGGATCGGTGGTGTCACCTACTGCACCAAGACCTTCGCCCTTACCAGCCAAGATACCTCTAAATCCAGCAAGAGTATCTCGACGAGTTGGTGCGGTGTTGAAAGGATCAACTCCAGCGGCAGCGGTTGTAGCAGCACCGTTAGAGGTGTTACCAGAACCGGAGAACTTAGCGAATGCTTCTTGGAAGAGAGCCTCGCTACCATCTTGTGTATCGTACTTAGACTTCATCGCAAAGATAAGACCGGTAGGAGCCGTCATGGGCTGCACACCAGCGATATCGTAAGCGATCAAGTTAGGCATCGCACGACGAACGAGTGAGATGAGGACGGGATCATAACCAGCGAGATTGCCTGTTGACGAAGCAGCAGCCGAAACGGAGAAACCACCACCCATAGCGTTGGTTGGGGTTTCGTTCAGTGCTTGCTCACGAAGAGCCTGCTCGGTGTTTTCGAGAAGGACAGCAGTAACTTTTCTCTTGTAATGATCGTTGAGTTCTGGGAGAGCGGAAGTCTCAAGAACTGGACTCCACTTTTCCTCTAAGACATCGTATGGTGTTGCGTTTTCCATGTTTGTTTTCTCCTAGTATGATGTTACCTTCGGGTATTTATACTTTTTAAAAATTAACCCTTGTTTTTAAAACGATTGTTTCTTTCGATTGCTTTCAGATATCCGCTCATTGCAGTATCTTCTGTGAGAACTCTGCTTGGCTCGTGAATTTCCTCTTCCTCTTTAACAACAGAGGGTTTGTTTTTCTTAGAGAAATAACTTTCACGAATACCTCTCAGTTTAGAGGAAAAAGTTTCGTCATCTTCAAAGGAAACATCCTCTGCAAGTGTGCAAAACTTTTCTCTGTCAAGATCGGTAAGTCCTTCAGCAATGTTTTGAGTGAGTTCATTCTTTCTATAAGTTTCGACAATAGAAAGAAGTTCACTGTTAATGTCAAGAGCCTCGTCTAAGTCACTCTTGGTTTGCTCATTCTTCTCGAACAAGTCATCCAACAGGTTAACTTTTGAATCTGGCACTGTGATAAAGTGGTTCTCGAAGAGATCCTTCAGATCACCGATGAAACTTTCAGCAATTTGAAGTCTCATACCAGTCTCGACGGCAAGTTTGTTTTCTTCCATCCAATTTTCGATGACATAGTTAAGATACTCATCGACTTTACCGGACATACTTTCTGTAAGTTCGTTGACTTTTCCTTCGAGTTCTTCTTGGAATTCACCCTTCAGTTGCTCGGTGATGATGTCAGTTCGTCTACTGAGTTCTGCTTCAAAAACACCTTTGATTTTTGACTTAAAGGTTTCAGAAAGACCTTCACCGTCAAAGAGTTCTGAGAACACATCTTCTTGAACACCTTTAGAATCACCGTCTGCTGGCTCTTGACCGGCAGCACCAGCGATACTTCTTTTGTTCTCTTTGGACTTGTCGTCGGCTTCGAGCGTACCAAGACGGGCACCCTTGCCTTCTGCGTCCATATAGAGATTGGTATCCTCGAATGAATCAGTGTCCATTGTCGGAGTTTCTTCCGCTTCACGGATTGTTTGTTTTCTTGCCATTGAGTTATCTCCTTAGTGTATACTAATTTCTGGATTATTTATACAATTCATAATTTTGAGAGGAAGTCTTTGAACAGATCAACCGCTTTTTCTTCAAGTTGTCTACTTGATGTTCTTTTAATCTCTTGGTGGTACTCGCTGATTTGCTTTTCTTGTAAGACACCGTTGCTCCAAATCCACTCTCTTCCTTCCATAATCCCATTAACAAAAGCGTTTGGTGCAGATGGATCGGCAACAATGTCTACAGCAGCAAGCATGAAGTCTTTTTGCACTTCATTGATACCACTTGAATTAACCTTAAGGCTTCCCATACCACGGGAAGAAACACCGAGTTTTGCACCCTCATCAATGAGGTTCATTGCAATTTTACCCATAGGTGTTTCCATGATCTTTGCTTTACCAACGATGTCATTTCCCTCTTGGTGTAAGTCTTTGATCATATGAGAAACTCTGTCCAAGTTCACGGTAGGACCTTGAGGGTGATTCAACTCACCCATCGCTCTGTTTCCTTGAACATATTGTTTGTTGTATTTTTCAACAACAGGCATCAGAACACCTGTAGGGTAGATTCTACCGTTTCGGTTTTTTTGCTCTGCCTGCATGAAGATACCTTCAATAAAGTAGTTCTTTTTACCAGTTTCTTCGTCTGCCTCGCAGAGAAAATCAATATCTTCGTTTGTCTCTGTGATGAGTTTTAATGCCATTAGTAAGATCCTCCGGCTTTCTTTTTACCCACTGCTTTGTGTGTCACACCCTTTTTCTTTGTCATTGGAAGGTAATCATCTTCAAACACATCTGGATTTCTTCCTCTGTGGTGATCAAGTTCCGTCGCCGGAGCACCTTCATCGACAATTTCTTGTTCGAGTTCGGTAGATTCTTCCTTCATCGCTTGACCAATTTTCTTACGACGATTCAGAAGATATTTGTCTGTATCATCTTCATCACCATCGTTGTCGATGTCACCATCTTCTTGACCGACAGGATCAAGTTTTTTCTCATAGAACATGTCGATGCTTTCTGCTAATTTGGTTCGCAATAAAGAATCAATCTGATCCTTAGCATCACTCATTTTTCTTTCAAAGATTAACTTAATGACTTCTTTACTCATTTTCAGCCTCCTCAGAAATAATGGTTTCCAGAAGTCCAATGTATTTTTCTTTGGATTCAAAAATAGTATCTCTAAACGATTTTTGAAGTTCTGGTGTTGGTAAGTTATCGTGGACTTCAGATAAACTGTGAGCGATGTCTTCGTTCACTTCAACTCTATTTCCATCAGGAAGATCAACATTGATAATGGCTCCGTTGTCCAAACACTCGGAGATAACAGAGACAAAGGCACTTTCCTCGTCAACCTCTTCTGTTTCGGTTGTAAGGATATTTTCTGCAAGTCCCACTCGGAGCGTATCCAGTTTTTGTTCAACTTTTTGCTCTAAGGTTGCTACAATTTGCTCGACAAGAGATTTTTCATCTCCGAACAAACTTTCTTTTAATATTTCGTTGCTCATTGTTGTCCCTCTAATTCTGGTTGTGGTGGTTGTATTTCGCCGGTTTCAATTTCTGATCGGATTTCCTCGAAGTTTCTGCTAATTTCTGCTTCACTTAATCCGAAAATTTCCTTTCTTATGTAGGAATTTGAGAAATATCGACCAACATAAGGCTCCATACCGGCAGCGATGCTTAGTTTTTCTCTCATCAACTCGGCATTTTTAAGTTCGGAGTAGTGTGAATCGTTGTTGTATTTAAATTTAATTCGATTTTTGATTTGGTCAAAGTCATCAATTCCCATAACACCAACAAGAGAAAGTTGAATACGAAGAGCATCCACCAATAAGGTTGAGAATTTATCACGAAGTCTTTGAATAAATTTCGAGAACTTCACTTCATCACGAGTGATTTCGGCTGATCTACCCATATTAAAGCCGTTTTCTGTTTGAAGTCTTGATGGTGGAACATTCAACGCTCGGTAAAGTTTTTGGAGCATGTATTCAACATCACGCATTTCACCGAGGTTTGTGCCACCCGGCAGTGTGGTGATTTCTGTTCCCTTACCACCTTCTTTTCGTGGTAAGAAGAAGTCCTCAAGCATGTGGAAGTGATCTCTGTCTTCACGGATATTGCCCGTGGATTGATCATATGTCAGTTTGTTTCGGTATCTCTTTGCAAGTCCCTCGATGTATTGCTGTGCCTTTTGAGTAGGCATGTTACCAACATCAACATAGAAAATTCTTCGTTCTGGTGCTCTGGAGATACGGTAAACAACAGCGGCATCTTCGAGTTGTCGAAGCATGTTCAGAGGACGAATTGCTTTCTGAAGATATCCAACTACTCTTTTGCTTGTACTGTCGATCAATCCAGAGTGACAATAAAGAACAGAATCGTTTGTAAGCCTCACACCACTTGCACCTGTTTGAAAGGTTGCACTGGTGTCCCTGTTTGTGTAAAGATAAAATTCTTCAACCTCACCGATAGTAGGTGTTTCGAGGTATCCTCCCCCTTCTTGAATTTTATTTACCTTTTTAACTTTCTTTATTTTTAATGGATCAATAGGACGAAGTTCTTTAATTCCAACTTGAGGGTTTTGTTCGTCGATCATTACATAGTAAAACAATTTACTGTCAACATACCAACGTTTGAACATCCCATATGCTTCTTCATTGAAATTAAAAAGTTCTTTAATTCTTTCAAATTCTTGATACATCCGTGCCTTGATTGGTTCGGGAAGCAGAGAATTTTCGAGATCCAGTTTGACTGGTTCGTTGTCAAAATCCGAAACAATCGCTTCATTACAGATGTCATCAATTGCCATATCAACCTCTGGGAACAGAGACATGGAGCGGTATCTTTTGATGAACTCTTCGTCGGTTTTTGCACTACCCGAAAAATCTGCGTATGAACTTAAAAATCCACCATAAATTGAACCAGAATCTAATTGAAACGAACCATCATAAGAATCGGGTGCAACTACATTGTTTGCACCCGATTCCTGCTCTGGTTGTTGTCTGGCAATCGAAAATCCAAAAATATTAATAGCCATACTTAACCCTTTCTGTTAACGGACATCTTATTTATGTCCAAAAAAGGATAAGGGAAAGTCATTTAGGTATTACTCGACCCCGGTGATGGTGGATTCGGAGACACCATTTGGAAGTAGTCATATGCAATTGTAACTGGGAATTCAACAACAGTATCCATTGCATCGTATGAAAGATCAATCGAACCAATTTCAACTGGCCAGCAGTTCACCAGTTCGACGGTTTTCAAAACTTCTGTTCCAGCATCATCATAGTTAGCACCTGAAACATCTCCCTTTGAACTGAGGTGTTCAACAGTCCATTTGGTGAGAACATTTTTTGTATCGTCCCACACAAATGGTTGGTTATTAGAAACATGTCTATTTGCTGCTTCACTCCATTCTTGGAACCTTCTGTATGTCGCATCCGTTGTATCGTAAATCACGATTGGCCATTCCATGTATTGACGATCACCAACGACTTTGGCAATTCGACCACGGAAAGGAACAGGAATAATACCGAGGGTTGAAGGTGGGAATTGTGCTGCTTTAATCAACAGATTACCGTTAGGTGAACCCGTGATTTGTTTCATATCAGATTCACCACCTGCTTCCGTGAAAATATCACCGGAAACTCTAAATCGGTTTTGACGAGTTCCTCCACGGAACGCACTTCTAAAGTTATCTAAGTTCATTTTTCGTTCTCCTTTTTTCCGTCAAACCGATCAAGAAAGTTCGGCATCTTGGTTCTTGTTGGTGAATGTGAGTTGTAAGAAGTTGATGGATTTTGTTGGTTTCACAAAAACATCAGCAACGAAAATGTTTGCATCAATTCTTTCCGCTGGGTTGTTTGATTCATCACAGACAACTCTGTAATCAAACACACCTCTGTCAGCACGAATACCTTCCAGAATTCGAGTTGCTCGGTTCAAGAAAGTTCTTCTTGTGTCGGCATCATTTTGCTCAAAGAGCAGTGATTTTGCGATTCGTCCAATATCTCTCTTAAGAAGAATGAAGAGTCGTGACACATTAATTCTACTTAAAGTAGATGTGGTTAATTTGTGTGTCTTATCACCAAACAAGAAGGTTCCCTCACCGGGGAATGTAACGACTGGGTTGACCGCAGCGTCGAACAGTGTGTCTTGTTCGGTTTCCGTTGGGTTGTGTGCGAGTCTAACCACATCAAGAATTCTACCTCTCGTAAATCCAGCGGGTGAGAAGAATGGTCTGAAAGTAGAGTCCGTTCTTGCCAAACATCCGGCAGCGTCGGCTGCACAAGATGTCTTAATCAACTGACTGTCGGTTTCAACCGCAGAGTTTCTTTGATAGCCCAAGTGCTTTTTAAATCCATAAACAGCAACTTTGTTTTCGGCAAAAGCAGAATCACTGGCTGCTGGAGTGTAAGTTTGTTGACCATTCGTGGCGAGTGCAACCCCATCACCGGAACCACCAGCAGGAACGATGGCAATACAGTCACCACCACGCTCTGAGGGAATTCCGAGAGTCCTATCACGATAAGCCACAGAAAGATCGGTGCAGAAAACAGAGTCAATTAATTCATTTGCATAATTGGCTGCCGTAAATCCAACAATTGCTTGACCACCATACAAAAGATAGTTTTGAACAGAATACCAGTCAGCAGAAATTCCTCTACCGCCAACGTCTGCTTTTTCATCCTCTGGGTTTGCGTAAGTAAGACCAGCGGAGCCCGAGATACCGAAGGTGGAATCTCTAAGACGTTTATGCCAGTTGTCCAAGTTTGGAACTTGAAGGTATCCTTGATCTCTTTCTGCTGTATTTCCAAGCAAGGTAACAATATTTGTGTTAACCGGCATATACGCAGCAAGGTGGGTGTTTGAGTCTTCAGTGATAAGATTGACAAAACTTTGGTCATCGACTGTAACGATAACTCTTGCTCTGCCTGAGTTGATTGTTAAGAATTCTGCCATTTTAATCCTCCGATGTTAAGTATGGTGTTCGATCTATTTATTGTTTTTGTAATTTAAGGAAACCAACGATCCTCACCGTCCCATACACCATCTAAATCACCCTCCGCATGAGGAACAAACCCAAAAGGCATTACCTCCGCTTCTAATCTTTTTATTTCATCATCGAAAATATCAACTCGGACATCCGTGTTGGTCAAATCCTTGAAGTAATCCTGACGAGTCAACCAAGCAAAAAGAACAAGCGTCATCACCAAGTCATCGTTGTGCCCTTCATCTGCTTCGTATGACTGTCCTTTTGCCACGAATGTGATGAGTTCATTCACGATCTCCAAATCTTCGACAATCATCTTGTCTTGTTCGATCAAACTTTTGAGAACGGAGCATCCAAGTTTTTTCACAACGCTTGTTGTTCGCACACCCATGTGAGTGTTTGCTCCACCGAAACCACCAGAGATTGTTTGTCCTGCTCTACCTCGGAAAGAACACATAAGAATGTTTTCATACTCCAAGTCACGATGAAGAACATCAGCAACCTGTCCACCAATGTCATTGATTTCAATGAGTGTTTGAGCCATGTTGTATTTTTCGGCAACCGCTTTGATCACGGTGGGATAAACCATCGGTGAAATAATATTGTTTCGATATTTCGCAACCACCTTGTATGGAGTCTGGGTGATGTCCGTTATGGTGAACGCACTGTAATCTTTACCCTGTCCTCGTGCGGTATCGACGACACAGACATACTTGTGGTTTGCTTTTGGTTCCTCATAAATGTCCAGTCCATCTTTATTTCGTTCGACGGGATTTACCCACGACAAAGCGTGTAGTTTAGACGAGGATATCAGGGTGTTTGCAGAGCCAACAAAGTCACATTCAAATTCTGTTTGGAATTGAATCTCGCTGGTGTTTGCAATCGTTTCTTCTTTCCATTTTTCGTTTCGCAGAGGTCCGCCGGGATACATGGGGACTTGCGACCAGTGAACTTCGATGGGAACATACTCGTTCTTTCCAACCTCACCTGCTTTCTTTATGGCACCCTTCCAGTAGTGATAGAACATGTTCAATCCGTTTGGAGTGGAAACCATCAGGACTTTCGTGGACTGTCCAGAAGAGATTGTAGGGTATACAGAACTAAAGAATTCATCAGCGATACCGTGTGGAACGTGAGCAAATTCGTCAAGGAAGATCATGTTGAACGAACCACCCCGAATCGCACTCGATGATGTTGACGATGCGATGATCCGAGAGCCGTTCTCCAACTGAATGGAACCTTTGTTCCATTCTACAATACCTTGCTGCAACCAGATCGGAAGATACTCATATGCCAGTTTGAGTCGGTGCAAAAGTTCTCTCGCTGTGCTTTGTTTGTTAGCGAGAATACCAACCGTCATGTCTTGGTTAAAAAGAATGTAGTGTAGAATGTAAGCCACAACCGTGGTGGACTTACCAGACTGTCGAGGGAGTTTACAGATCACGAAACGATTATTGTGAACAGTCTCGACGATATCTTTTTGATAATCGTAAAGATCGAAGGGAATCAAACCCTTGTCCAATGAGACAACCTTAATGTATTTCTTTGTAAAATAAATCGGATCCCCAGCACACTTCATGTATTCTTTAACTTGTGCTTTGGTGAAGGACATCTCCAAACCAGTTTCTTTCAGGTTCGGATTACCAAGATATCCTTTTTGCTTATCACTCATCTAAATCCTCCGTCACATCCAACACATCCTGTCTGGCTTTCGCTCTGGAACTTCGATCATTGTTGATCAAGTCCTGAAGTTCGAGCGTCGAGCCGACATAGATGGCATTGTTTGTGGTGTTGTTCACATTCACTTCAGTCTTATCCATGTCTGCCATCTTCTTATGTAAATCCATAAGATCGGTGTTCACTTCAGAAACTGTTTTGATAAGAGTGGCAGCAACCTCGTATGCTCTGGGATGATCTCCTTCAGACGCAATCTTCAGAATACCGTCGATGGCTTCGCTGCCACGATCAATGAGTTCCTTCAGATTTTTTCGAGTGAGGTTGAAATCAACGTCTGCTTTGTCTGCACCGAGTTGAATTTCCTTGACTTCTTTTTTTATATCGCTAACCTCTGCCTTGTAGGTTGTTTCAAGTGCTTCTGATATCTTGTCTTTTGAATCCATACTATCTCCATATTAATGAGTTCTACCCTGAGCAGGATAGTAAACGGGTCCTGAGAGTCCCGTAATAAGATCACCCGTAGCACCAAACGATGCGACAACTGCACTTTCATCATTGAATGTGTCATCGAGACTCTGATAAAAGTCACCTGTGATCGCTGTAATAATTCCACCAGTGGCAGAAGTTATTGGTCCATACACATAACTCTTGGCTAAAAACTCAAAGGTTGTTGAAATGAATCTTCGATTTAAGAAATTACCCTCATATTCCTCCTGTATATTAATATTTGATAATACAATAGGAACATCCACTTTGTCGTGAACAGAGTTCATGTTAATAGAAACAATAAATTCAGGTGAAAAATATGGGAGAATTTGTTCTATAACTTGCAGGTTTTCATCAATCGAAGAGGTAAAAGCATACAATCCAAAACTAATATTGTAGGGAACCTCATTGAACATAGAAGATGTTGTTAAACCATCTCGTTTTCTCATCTTCTTCAGTTTGTTGATGGTTCTTGTTGGATCATAATTGATTCCAGTGATGTCAAAACCAAGTCTTGGTAAGATCGCTTTAACTTTCGTTTTGTCCTCTAGAATTGATCCACCTTCGTTTAGTCTTGCGATAAACTTCTCTTTTGGGGAATATGAAAGTGGTATTCTGACCTTCTGTGTTTCTGTTCCAGAAGAATCAAAGTATCTCACATTTAGATTATTGAACAACGACCCAAACCCAATGACGAGTTTTCTCATTGATTCATTATAGAAGGTGCTAAACATTAATAATTACCCTCCGAGAACGGATCTTGATCAGTGAAGTCAAAGATATTCAAGTCATTTTGGAATCCTTGTATAACATCATTATCCCCCGCAGTTTGTCCCGTTCGATCTTTAACTATGATCGTGTCACCAGAAACACCTTGAATTTGATCTTCGATCTCATCAACTTTGGAGAATCCTGTGTCGATTTCTTCTTGACCATAGGAGAAAGTTTCACAGACTAAAAGATAGGTATAAAGTTTACCTAACTGATAAAAAGGATTTTCGTGTTCAACAAAGTTAATTTCAAAGAGTGTTCTACTTAATGGAAAAAAGATTAAGTCACCCTCTCTTGGACGAGTTATTGCGGGTTGAAAAGTTGTGACTTCTTGTTCAAACCTTTTTCGTGCAACAACCAATTCCATTCTATCATTGATCTGAATACCAAACTTAGATAGAATATCACCATCACCCTCAAAGCCATTTACAGACTGAACATACATTTCAAATTCATAACCCTTTGAAAACTTCGCAGAATTATCTTCACCGAATAACTCATCTTTGTCCAAGAGTGATCTTGGAATATAGACCATATCTCGGCCGTTGATCTTGATCGACTCAATCGAAAGATCCTCGACGAGATTTTGCTCACCAGAGTTATCCTTGAAGTAAGAACTTTTCATGCCACTATAAAGTCAATCGGGAGTTCGTATTGGGAATAGAATTCTTGTTCAATGATTTGAATCTCTGAAACTGCTTCCGCATAAATCTGAGGTCCATTTAGTTGAACACCACCGGGAAGTTGAACACCAGCAAACTTAGAAAGATTAGCACCCCATTGTTTTTTAATCAAAGCGGTGACATATTTTTTAAACAACCTGTCGTTGTATATCTCTGTAAACTTATCTGGATCGAGGGCAGCGTATGCGTCAATGATAATATGATCACCCACACTGGCAGTTTTGTCCAACTCCGAGTCAATCAAAAGTCTATTTGTAACTTTACTAAATCGAATTTCTTTTTCATTTTGGAAAAAATCTTCGATCATACTAATGTATCTTTTTGCAGAGTCATAGGAAGCGAGTCCCAAGGAGGACTGATAACCCAAACCAGTATTGATACCAAAGTAATCAGACAAGGCCATTTGATAACGAACATCAAACATGCTACTGATACCTTTTAGGGCACCAAACTGGAAAACCTTCATAACACTTACAATGTCACGACCAGTTGGTCCTCCTGATGGAAATCCTTTGGGGGTTCCGATATCATCAGTAAGAATGTAGCGATTATCAATGTCTGTTTGTGTCAATTCGTGTGAAAAGTAAACACGTTCGACTCCATCGAAGTGTCTTTCGGTAAAAAACTGTAAAGCCTCGTCGAGCCGATCTTCTGCTTGCTCTCGATCAACATTGATTTCGATGACTGGAGCACCAAGTTTTCTCAGAGCATAATCAATAAGTTCGTCTTTTGATGATGGTTTTGCCATTACACGCCCCTTTCTATTTTATGTATAAGAAAGGTTCTAGCGTGCAATTACTCCGATTCTTGTTGTTTTTCGTTGATTGTAACGGAAACTTTTTGAATCTCTTCGTATGGCATATTTTCGATATAGAACTTTCGAGTGATCGGTTCAACTGCTTCGTTATTATCGCTTGTTTTATAGTCTGTAAAGCCCGGCATGCCCAAAGGACAACTCAATTTTGGATGATCGAGTTTACTATATGCTTCACCCTCAGCAATTAACCAAGTTGCTGATCTGTCTCCACAACCACATCCACCACAGTAATGTTTGCCCGGATGATCGCTTTGTCTGAGATATTGACACGGGGGAAGTTCACCACCAAGGTGTTCATTACCAAAGCAACTAATAACACGAAGTTGTTTTGTTGTCATTTCAACCTTAGTGTTACTAATGCCACGGGAAGCAATCGCTGATGCGTAACTTTGCACCATACCGATCCCTTTCTTTAAAACACTTTTCTTTTCTTCGCTAATTTCACGAAACTTTTTTTTACTTTCATCACAAGCCATAATTTACCTCATTTGATGTATATTCTTCGGAACAATCTTATCTTAAACAGTCCATCCAATCCTGTCAATGATGTAAAGCCATTTTTTTCTTGAATATTACTCGTTTTACTCACATTGGGAACAGAAACAATATTATAAACCAAGTTTGCGGCAGGATATCTCTTTTGATCTGTAACTGTGTAGTCCACAATTTTTCTTGTTGATGAGAGATATGATTGATAATCTTCACCTTTAACAATTTTTGAAATTCTAGGATCAGTTCTAAACGAATTTAATTTCTTAAAATTATTTGAGAACGAGTTACCAGCCACATTCTTAAATGTTAGACCCTCTTGTTGATGAATCACAAAACCTAATTCCTGAATACTTGGAAGATACCAGTCAGTGAAAGAAAATCTGTTATAATTTCTGATCTGGTTGAACAATGAATTGTTTGGTTTTTTATATCTTCCACCATCTCCATATGTGTTGAAAATACCATCGAATGTCGATGTTTTTTGTTGAGATGGTTTTTCGGAAACGGCTGTGTGATTATAGAGAATGTTTTGTTCTTGAAACTCATCACCTAAGTCTGTGAAAGACATGATGATTGCCCATCTCGAAATGGTTCCAAGACCACCCGGATCTGATGATCTGGAAAGTTTTGTTGCACCCGTTTCGATGTTCGCTCGAATTCTTGAAACTCCCGGTGAGAATATGCCCATATAAACACCACCAGCAAAAACAGATCCTACCTCTGGAAGATCACCCTCATCTATGAAAATTTTATTAAGTGTTCCTGTACTTGTTCCTGCTCCACGCTGACATGGTTTCTCAGAACATGAGACTGGTCCGTTATCGGGTGGGTTGAAGAATCCATTCAATTGCTCACATGCTTTTCTTGTTTCTTGTATGCAACCACCGATTGTGCAACATGCACTGACATCACGATCCGGTGATTGTAATTGGACCGCACACATGAAATCATCACAACCTGAAAATTCTCTCGAACCGTTGCCTGGGATGCAGATATCTTCCCAGAAAGGCTCCCAATCTCCACCAGAATTCCAAACATTACCACAGATATATCCAAGGTAAAAGATTTCTGGAACAGATGGAGGTGGAATAACATCATCAACACCGAAGCCATCAACTCCAACATCAATTAGTTCTAGATTGTCGAAGCCGGGAAGAGTTGGTAAAAATCCAGAATTGGAACCAAATGATTCTGTACAATATGCTATCATGTTTTGTTGTGTGCTGTCGTCTGGGAAATCTGCACAAACATCATATTGCCATCTAAATCCAGTGTCTTCACCAGTGTCTTGATTTCTTACTCCAAAACGGAATCTGCATATTCCACAACTTCTTCCCTCTGGTGGTGGAGGTTCACCACCACCGCCAGGACCTGGAGGATTACCACCGCCGGGACCACCACCACCACCAGCGTCATCATCATCCGATGGACAATCAATTTTTAAGAGATCGTTATCCTGTGGATCATAGTCACAGACCCCTTGATTGTAAAAAACACTTTGACAATTTTGAGGGGTTGATCGAGATAAATCATCACACTCAGAGAGCGTGCAAACATTGTCACATACTCTCTCATACTCACCCGTGGATGAATTGATCGCACAATGACAACACGCATATGGGTATCTTACATCATCTCTGCCAAAAGCACCGTCTGTTGCGGTACAGAAAGTCAAAACATCAAGTGGTTCTGTTGGACACTCGCCTGGCTGCCAGTTTCCTCCTTTTTGGAGACATTCGCATTTTGAAATGTTATTTCTTGTCCCATCAGGATTTCCTCGAATCCCTGCGTTACCCACTCCATTTGTAGGGTTTAGCCAGTCATCTTCATCTGTATTTTTTGTGGTGTAAGCACATGCACAGCAACAACCACGCTCACCAAAGTCTGGGCAAGAAACATCACCTGCGGAATCTGGAATAAAGTACCCACCAGACTGAAGACAAGCGTTAAAACTTTTTGATGTCTGAGTCCCGTCAAGTTCGCAGCAGCGACCTTGTGAGTTGAGATAATCCGAATAATCAACAACGGTTTTGATTCTTCCTCGAATTTGTGACATTAGGTGCAATCCTCCAAGGCTCTACAATAATTATCTATACCACTTACAGTTGGACATGCGAGAGTCACACATTCTCCGTTTACAATTTTTCTAGCATAGTAGAAAGCGGTAAACGACTCATCTGCGTTTGTATTATTATAGTTCCGATTAAAGAATTGTGGTCCCACCAAAGATGGGTTTGCAGTAGATCGAGGTCGAACCGCATTGAAGCCACTTGGTGAATCTGGAGGTAGGGTGTATTGTGATTGTGCTTGTCTTGGTGCAGGAGTTCCTTGTTGTGAATCATTGCAGTCGCCGGGATATAGTGCTGCCATAAATCCAGACAAATTGGCACATTCAGTTCCAACAAATCCTGCGTCGGCAGTGCCGGGAATAATTTTTGGTGGACCCAATCCTGCGTTCGCACAAGCGTTGATCGCTCGTTGGGTCAACTCTCCCGGCTCTGCATTGTCACCGTTGAACCCTCTAAGAGTTTCAAATCTTGGGTTCATGTTATTCTCGTCAGGAGAAGCAGGTGTTCCAAGAAGACAAGTGCAAAGAGCACAGTAGTCGTTGAAACTGTCACCAGAACAGGTTGCTGGTAAGTCTTTGTCTTCTTCACCACCATCTTGATGTAGATCACATCTTCCTTCATAGTACCAAGGAGGTAAGGTTGAAGTAGGGCCGTGTCCTGCGTTAGCACATGCTACCAAACACTCGCCGTTTATTCCAATATCGCCCAGAGTTTCCGACACCTCAATCGTAACTAGAGTTTCATCTGCAATTGTGCTGTTAGTATCTGAACATTTACATCTACAACAAACCTCAATGAGACCGGGTCCCTCATCACACGATTCCGCCTCTTGACCATTACATGATCTGGGATCTTCACATGTAATTCCCCAGTTATAAAGGGTGGACTGTGACCCTGCGGGATATGGGTTGTTTTGAAGGCAGTATGACTGACAGGAATCAAAATCATCACACTCACCACCACCGCCAAGTTCTACATCTCCAATTGTATTACATATACCAATTGTTCCCGAACCGTCCGGACAGTAGTAACAACAAGCAGCAATCGCAGAATTTGTTTCTGGACAAGAACATTCGATATTAGCATTGGTTGTCTGGACACCTTTGAATCCAGCGATGGAATAAAGTGATTGTTTTGCCCACTTGTTGCAGTAATCAGTTTGTCCGTTACCAATTCCAATGATATCTAAAATTTCTTGAGGTGTGCCTGCCGGCATGGTTGGGTCAAAGTTAAGCGAAGCGTAAGTCGATGCGTTCGCTGTTCTGATTGAAGCACCATCTGGGTTGTTTGCTGCCTCAGTTGGATCGACATCAGGACACTGACCACACGCAACACCACTATACACACAGGTACAATTATCCTGTGTTGCTTGATCGTTGTAATTATCAGCATATTGATCTGTGCAGCCTAGTGTGACGCACTGTGAATTGTCTGTTGCACATGGATCTTCTTTTTGACATCCAGGCTGATCTGGACAGATAGTGTTATCTATGAAGTAGATGTTACCACCACCCGCTGCGTCTGTGTTATTACATTTACCAACGTCATATCCAGCACACTGATTACCACCCGCTTCTCGGCAGCAAATACTTCCACAGGATTTTTCGGAGGTTCCCTCTGGACAACCCACACCGTCACCTAATCCAGTGCCGGGACAATACAAACATGAACCATCATCAAAATCTGCGTTTGGATTGTAATTACAAGCGAGATTATTCATACAGCCCGGAGTGTCTGGGCATGTTTTGTCTGGTCCACACGCTATGCTGGTATCCTCACAGGTTGTGTTGAATCCTTGGAAAGATCCCGACTGCAATATACATTTTGTATGTTGAACTTCAAATTCAGATGAACCTGTTACATACTCACACTTATTTTGTGTGGTAGGATCTGTATCACATGCAAAGCAACATGCTCCTCCGTATTGACATAATCCATAACGACCGTTATTTATTGCGTCCGAGTCTTCACATTTTTCACAATTACATCCATCTGGTTCAGGATTACCTTCGATTAAAGTTCCGTCGGCCGGACAGAAAACACAAGGACCGTCTTCGTTAAAGTTACATGCCTCTCTCTCAGTGCATTGTTCTACCTCTGGAACACATGGATTTGTTTCACAATCCTCGTTCGGAGTCCATTGACCTTGTTCGATACAGGCACACCACTGTTGTGTCGAGTTGTTGCAGTTATCAAGAAGTGGTCCAGAGCAACATCTACCCAATGGTTCGTCGATGTCATCTTTTGTGAGTTGTTCGATTGGGACATCATATTGCTGACAATCTCTTGAACTACAACCACCAAAATCGAAGCCAAATGTACCACGACATAATGGACATTCATCCGCTGAACCAACTGGCTCACATTCTTGAGTGTAGAGAATGTTATAATCTACACCAGAGTCATTCACAATACCTTCACGATATAAGCAACAAGTTGAGTTTGGTTCATTGAAACAGCAGTCAACAGTTTCACATGAAGTGTCTGGTCCTTGGAAAATACCCTCAAAGGAACGACATTGAACATGATCTAATGGATCATTAGAATCTGGATATGTGTCAAGACAGATGCCGGGAGCGCCACCTATACCACCACATTCAAGAGAGCCGGGATAATCTTGCTCTGGGCATCCACTACACGATTCACATGTATGGTTGTCGGTCCTCCAGTTACCATATTGACCAGCAAGAAGTATTGGTCTGTTCCACATAGACCGAAAATCTGGGGGCACTGAGGGATCCCCAATTCCAAAACCAAAAGATTTTCTTTGAGTTAGTCTTGAATTAAATCGAGGTGTTCCATAATATGGATCAACCCCACCATCAAAAGGATTTCCGGGCAGTTGTTTATTCAGTGCGAAAAATACACCGGCACCTACTGAATTAACGATTTCACCATCAAAATCAAAACCAAGACCAGATCCTTTGAAATATCTTCCGGCGCCTCCAAAGGCGGGTAGGTTATCAGGATCCCCAAACCGCCAAGCGTCAATATCAATAGTGGGCAATTCTGTCCAACAACCCCAACATGGTCTACCATCTGGCTTTATTCTGATTATGCCGTCACATACATTACAAGCCGATGTATCTGTAATGCCTAGATAACCAAACTCAACTTGAACATTTCTAAGTATTCCATGCTCACCCGCTTGAAGATATTCTCTGAAATCGTTTTGTGTATCGTCTTCATCTAAATCAACTAAACTCGGAACTGCGATGGAAATTTCAGACCGGGTGTTGCCACCAGCCGCCTCTTCAACAAAGGTGACTGGCTCTCCGTAATTTATACCAGAGGGCAGTGGTTCCGGAAAAGCAGCATTTAAATAAGCAAATAATTTATCAGTAGGCATTGAGGAGAACCCGGGCGAACTGCATTCACTAAAATGTTTTACTTTTCTAACGACACCTGTTCCAAGATAAGGTTCAAAAATTCGCTCCCCGTTTGCGTCAAATTCTCCAGTCCATCTTGTTGTTTGATATTGAGACTCTGTTACCTGAATAAATCGTCTGCCACAAGTTTCGTATGGTCTTGGATCTTCATATTCATATTCCTCAAGTCCGGGAGGTGGGCTATATGATCCATCTTCATTTTGAGAAAACGGAATACAACAAGCACCATATCTCAAAACCTCTTCGCAGCAAGTTCTTCCCGGCTGATCTATGTCATCGCCCGAACAAGTGAGGGGAACTGAATCACCTTCGTCGCTTGCTGTTGGTGGTTGAGAAATTCCACCATAAATTAATTCACATTGAATTCTCGTGAGTTTATCACCAATGCAAATTCCACGCACACAACAAGGAAGAGTAACATCACATTCATCAAAACAGAATCTACCATCTTGAATTGGTTCTGCGTAATTTGGACCCTCTGGATTAAATGTTTGAATTGTGCCATCAGACAAAGTGATAGAATTGTTTTCACACATGACATTATCAAAATACGCTCCACCAATTGAAGCACACTCTGTTGGGTTTACATTGGATGTGCATCTACCCTCGGAGCAACAAACACCACCACCGATGCCGCATGTGTTATAACATGCCTGAAGGAGATTAAAATCACCGTTGACTGCATCACATTGATTTTTTGTTTGATACTCGGAACAAATAAATGTTCCACCTTGTTCTATAAGTTCTTGTGTAACTTGCCCCGGTGGAATTGTTTGTCCAGACGGTGCTTGGAAGAAGCAACACGATCCTGGCACATTTCCTGCACCATCGCAACCAAGGGTATCATAACCTCGTGCAGAAAAAATACCATACCAGTTTTCACCACCATCTGTTGTGGTGATTGCAAGTGCGTCCGTTCCACAGGTAAAGTAATCCTCGCCATTCTCAAAGAAAACATTCGGTGGGAAAGCACGAACATCTCCACCCGAAATATAAAGTAGTTTTGTAATCGAATATCCAGTTGGGTATGATCCCGTGATCCCTGAGATTGCAACAGGAGAATCAAACCGATAAACATCGGATTCCGATAGATCAACAATGATTGCACCCGTAATTCCAGCGTTATCATCTTCGACAATTTCAGGAGACTTCAACGCAACGGTGTGATTAAGACCTGCGGTTCCCGTTTGATCGGCTTTAAAATCTAAAAAGTCACGACTGTTTGCCGTGTCTGTTGAAATGTCAATTGCCGTGCTGCTGATTTCATTTCTTTTTTGTGCGTAAACAAGACTATTGTTTCTGATGTTATCTGTATTAGTTTCATCGTTTACAAGAGACGATCCGATGATAATTGTGTCGTCTGTAACTTTAGATGTGAGAGAACCGCTTGTGGTAAGTGTTCTGAAGTTAAAAGTTGCACCAGAAATCCCGTGAGCAATTTTTGTACCACCACCAAAGTTTTCCAAACCGGCACCAGAAACAAATCCAGTCGCACCTTCAATGAAAGGATATTTGTTTAAAAGTTCACTGAAGGAAACACTTTCTCCGTCACGAATACCTCGAATATCGAGTTGGTATTTATTTCCGAAACTACCGCCGGGAAAAGATCGTAAAATTTCTGTAATGATATCACCAGAGACACCACCCGGTCCAGTTGCTCCAGTAGGACCAGCGGGACCAGTAGGACCGGTGGGTCCAGTAGGACCAGTAGGACCGGTTGGTCCCGTTTTTCCAAACGAAGGAATCGAACTACTACCGTAAATAAATGCCATCTAAAATCCTTAATTACAATTACAAGTCAGACAGTTATAACAATCTCCATTATTAGAACCAACATATCTTGCGAGGTGATTATTTAATTCACACTCATATGTAGTATCGAACAGAGGCACTCTTCGGACTGGTCTTGCACCAGCGATTGTCGTTGAACGATAATGACTTTCTACAAGACCTGTTTGGAAGTTTTGTGTGAACGCTCGGTGAGCGTGTGATGCAACTTGTGATGATTTTGACTCAAGAGATGAGTCATAATCTTCAGTAGAAGTGAACTCAGAAACAACACACTTGTTTGATGACTTGGCTTCGGATCTCGCTCCGGTCGTTGATGACCAATATGATTTTTCTGCAAGTGGTGTCATTCCGTTGCGAAGAAGTGATGTGTTGATCAGATTAATGTTACCATAGATATACATCAACTCAACGAGACTTGGAATATACCAATCGCTTCGGTTATAAGTATCGTTATCGTTCCAATCAGAAATCAGTCTCATCGCAGAGTTTTCTTTGTTGTCTTTCTCCCAAACTTTTCTAAACTCCGTGACAAAATAATCTTTGTCTGTTTTTAATCGCTCGATGTCAACATCAGAATCCCAAAGATTATTATTTGTGTGAACCCAGCGTTGATAAGCATCTTCATCTTTGTTCTCATAGTTTGCAACGAACCAAGGAACCCAATCAAAGTTTGTTTTATCAAACATTCGTGTGCCAATTAATCCATCGAGATATGGTGTACCCATAAACACACCATCTTCCACTGGATCTTCTGAATCTGAAACATATGCTGCTTGTCTCATACCCCAAGACAATGTTGTAGAATCGTTGTATTTCAAGTCCTCTGGTGCAATCACAAGTGCCCATTTTCTTGTGTGGCTAGAATCAATGTAATCATAGTATTGTTTTGCAACTTTGTAATATCTTTCAATCTGTTCTTGATCTTCTTTTGTTGCATATTGCCGTTTAATTGGAAGTTCATGTAGATTGTAAAGATACGGACTGTGTGGAATATCAGGAGTCGAAAGATTTGGACTTGAGATAAGTTCATCTGGAAGATATTTGTATGGAATAACACTGTCGCATGAACAAGGTCCGTTCACCTCACCATAGTAATTGTTACCAGAATTTATTGCAAAAGCGACAGGATTAAATCTATTTGTTTCGGGACACAACGAACATCTGCTACTATAACCATGACTGATACAGAATGGATTTTCTCCTCTTGCAAGAATCGAACCATAATCATTTGGTTCACCAATTACACCAAGAAGAATACCACCACCAAACTCACTTCCTGGCTCAAGTGAAGATGTTGGGTTGTTGTTTACTGCACATTGTTCTCTCTCTTGCTCTCGGTCGAGAATTTCTGTAAACACACCGGGTCGACTGTAGGTGTAGGGATTTAATATTTTATCAGGTTCTGTCACCTCTACAATATTTGAATATTCTCCAGCGACAAGTCCCTCGGCACACTCATATATACACGAAGTCTCGGGTCCAGAGAACGGATCCTCATTGTTCAAGCACTGATTGAATGTGTAAACGGATTTTACACACCGGCAACCATTTTGTCCGACCGCAGAACAACAAGAACCATTCCAACCCCCACCAGAGTCCGGATTACTCCATACTTCACATGCACTGAGAGTACATTCAAGGTCTTGGAACGGCGGAGCGTTGGGGTCAGTAAGCGGCCCACCCGTTTCGGGATCGACCACTGGCACGCCGTTTTCATCCAAAACAATCCCACGAAACACATTTAGTAAACAGTCCTGGCAACCGTCTGAGTCGTCACCGGGGCCTAAGCATTCTCCCATGGCTACACAATCTTGTACCGCTTCGCTCCATCCAAGGATGCCCCAGTCACAAAGGCCAGTACCGCCGACTGAGACACCACAAAATTCAGCAGGGAAACACTTTCTTGTAGTAACCTCGGTGATTCTCCAGGCACAACATTTGCCATTGGAGTGCTGTTCTATACAAAGTCCGCTTGTATGCCTATACCCACTACATCTTCCCTCACACGGAGTCTGAAGCGAGCAATTCGGATCTAGTTGACAAGTTCCGTTATCAAACGTTGCTATTGGACAATACGCAGCATTGGTTTCAAGCATGCAACCGAAAATAGAACAAGAGTAATTATTATAATATCCCTGAATAAAGTTTTGAATGTCAAATCGAATTGGTGGGCATGAGAGTTCCTGTCCGGTATTATCAAAATACCGACACGGACCATTGAATGTCTCGCTGACAAAACTCGCACTCGGAGAAATACCTCTGGCTCTAAATTCCTCTGCGAGTCTGGTACAATCGGCTTGTTCGGGAACTGAGAAATTTTGTGTAAATCCATCTAAATCAAATGTGCAACATTTACATGATGGAGTGAAACTTTGTGCGGCACAACAATCGGTGTTTTCACACAAGGTTCCATTTCCTTGGAATATACCACCTCTTTCGTTACATGATACTGGTGTTTCATCGGGTAAACACTCAAAAGAAGGTCCATCACCCTCTGGTGTATAAACACAACAAGCACCACGATATAAGTCCTGTAAGCAACAGTTGAAGTCAGAGCAGGATTCTCCTTGGAAAAATTGACCACCCGCTAAAGAACATTCAATTGGACTAAAATCATAACAAACTCCACCAACACAACAAGCACCAACCTCGCAAGGATCTGGACACTCAATTCCACTATTCTGGTTTGCGCCGGGGAAGAAAACTCCACCATACTTGTCACAGAGAAGTTTTGTGGAAATTGATTGAGTTCCGTTGACACAACAAAGACCTGCGAGTGAACAGTCGGAGTCAGATGATCTTTGAATACAAGTGGATCTATTATCAAACTTACCGCCGACTCCTTCGCAGTATAGTTTAGAAACATAATCTATGCACTCACCATTAAACAAGTTTGCTTCTGCATCTCTACAAAAACAACAAGATCCAAACTGATCCTCACCTGCATATGTTTCCGTCATTCCTTCATCGTTGGAGAATTGTCCAAATGAAATGTAAACTGGATTACCATCCCCTGACATCCCAGCATTCAAAATTGGAGTTGTCTTAGTAGAACCCTTTTGGAAAGTTAAGTGAGTTTTACTTGCCGTTAAGCCGGTCGTTAATTGCGGATAAGTGTAATCAAGATCCGTTGCTCCAATATTTCGGAAGTTTGTGTTTCCTTCAATATATTGGAGAAGTGTAGTAACATTTACCGTTAAATTGTCTGAAGAACCACTTATGCCACCTTTTGAATAGAACGAATAATCTAATCCTTCAGCAGACCCACCCGAAGGAACAAACAAAAGTTGTCCCGTAACACCAACAAATGATGCTGTTTCTGTTCCATAAATGTTAAGAGCGGTAAGACCAGACGCATCTGCTGTCAAAGATGCCGCACCACTAAAACCAAGAGTTTTAAAATTTGCGGTTTTTCCTGTTGCTGGAAGGAAGATATCAATACCGTTGGAACCTGCACCGATAACAGTAATGTTTGCTTCGATGTTATCATCACCAGTCGGACCTGTTGCTTCTAATTTACCATAGACAAATCCAGTGGAACCACTTTGTAAAGCGTTTTGATCGTCGAAGATAAATGTAATAGATTCGTTTGTTGCAGTTACTCCAACGAGTCTACTACCAGTGATACCAATAGGTCCAGTAGATCCGGTGGGACCAGTTGGGCCAGTGGGTCCGGTTGGACCAGTGGGACCAGTTAGACCATCAAGTCCAAGTCCTGCGATACTTCTTAAACTACTGCTACCGTAAAAAGTTGGAGACACTACTCACCTCAATAACCACTCGATTGTGAACCACCCATGTCTGGATTAGACATACCTACATTTCTATTTATAGAACCCGTCGAGCGATTTTGTGAAGGTAATGTTCCTTTACTATATTCTTCTAATAAACTCTGACCTGTTTTGTTAATGTTCTTTGCGTATGTGTTTATGATTTCTCTTGGACACCGAGATCCTTCACCACCAAAGTTTCCAGCATAATAGTTTACACATTCATATCTACTCGTAACAAAACAATATCCAGAAGATGTGGTACATGAGCCATATTTTTCACCAATGAATTCTGATGGGAATTGTTGTCTTGCACCATCGGGAACACCCGGAGTTCCAACCAAATAATTCCATTCTCTATCTTGTGGTCTGTTGTGTCTAAAACCCCAGTTGTAAATGTTTGCTGGTCCAGTCACCCCTGCTGCTTCGTGGATAAAGTGATTTTTATTTATTTCAGGATCCGCACCTGGCTCAGATGAATTGAAAACATATGGAATGTACCAAAGTCTAGCGTGCTTATCGTGCCAAATACCAGATTGTTCTGGGTTGTAACGATCAAATCCTGCTCTTGGATAACGACCATCCGCACGAACAAGTCGAATCGGTCTAACTTTTGCGGTGTCGGAATCTTTTCTGAGTTTTCGAGAACTGAACCCCTGTGTTGGATTTTGAACGCTAATATTATCCGGGAATTTCATTGCCCATGCTCGTGTCATATGTCCAACAATTTCATCACCGTGTCCTTGTCTCAATCTATTATCTGATCGTGGAACTTTTGTTCCAACAAAAGGAGCGAGTCCAGTCATACCACCAACAGGACCGGTTCCGACTCCTGTGGTTGCCCCTGTTGTTCCAGTAAACAACAGACCCTCTGGATTTCCAAGGTGAGTTGTTTGTCCAGTGATCATATACTCATTCCATTCAATCATTTTCTCACGAATGGTTTCGTATCTTTCTTTTTCTGCTGGATCGGTTGGAAGAGCACTTCCTGACACAAATGCTGCTACTCTTTCCTCTGGATCTGTTGGTAAGAATTCTTGGAAAGGTTGTAAATTAACGTTATTGAAAATTTCTGTTAGTTTTGTTCTTGCAGTAGAAACATCAATAAGTTTTCCATTGAAGTTAAATGCACCCATTGATGTCCAATATTCACCAACAATCGGATCTCCGCCAAGTTCAACTAACTTATCATTCAAACCTTCGAGAGCGACTTTTCTTGCAATGAATGCCATTTCATCTGGACTCGGTAAATACCAAGGAGACATAAATGGTGGGTTTGGATAGAGTAAGTTATTCTCAGGATCACAATATTGATCTGGACATGGTTGATCTGCTCCACTAAATCTATCTGGACTTGTTGCTCTATCGTCAAACTTAGTTCTAACTGCGTGAACGGCAGAGAGTCTGGCATCTTGTTCAGCAGCGGTGATACCGATTGATTGAATTTTACCAAAGAGATACTTACCGATGTATGCTTGAGCGTTGTAGTAATCTTTTAATGAGTCGTGACTTTGACCTAATGACGGAAATCCAGCCAAACCATATGCTTCATTTAATTTATATTCTTCATAATAATCACCACGAGATGTTAGTCCAACCGCTTTTACATCTTGTGGGAATGATGATTTTTTAGACGGACCGAAATTGGTTCCAGAAGTGTCGTCACAACCAATTAAGAAACCACCCGTTCCATTTTCGTTTGGTGGAGCATTGTCACAACCACAGTTAAATCCAGCAGACATACCACCTGCTGGGAACGGAACTTGGGGGAAATCGGCAGTGTTTCCGCAATTTTGAGTTATAAATCCATCTGGTGAAATATAATCATAAGTTCCGTTACAAGCAGTGGTGGTGCCATAGTTAGGCTTACAATCATAATAAGCATGATTTATAGCGTGTGCCATGCGAATGGTATTATACAATCCCCAGTTCTTATGGTAATGTCCAAACATGTCGGGAGCAAACTCATACCGACCAGTTCCGTTAATAGAGCCGTTTTGATTGTGAACTTTTGATTTAGTAAAGAGTGCCTCTATGGAACCACCTATGGGAAGATCACCATGATACCTTCCCAATATTCTTGAATAATCATAAGATGTTGCAGATTGAGTGAATATATCTTTTTTCAACGCTCTCTCTGGGACTTTATAATCATACGCCTCTGGGTAAAATGAAAAACTACTTGGTTGAGGTTTTACCGGCCAACCGGAAACATATCCAAAAGGTTCAGATACAGTTCTTCTCCAGTGACCCTCTTTCATTTTAAACATATTGCGAAGATATCCACCCGCTTTCTTTTCTTCAGAACCGACCAGCATTTCAATTGATGGGAGGGTTGGAGATTGAAGTGCATCTGGTGATCCACCCACCATGTCAATGTCAAGATCGAGATATCGTTGGTAATCTGCATTATCTTCAATACCTGTGCTTGGATCAAAAGTTGGTGCGTTAATATCTGACATTGGTGCCCAGTTTGATCCAGTGACACCCCATTTGAATTGATCTGTGTTGTCTGAAAGTTTCGCATCATTCATCGAAACAACAATGTACCACGCATCTTTTCTTACCTGACCTAAACTTTCATTTGGTAATGAAAGATCGCTCCAATATACTCGATCACCATCTGTTGGAGTCGCTGGAGTTGCGTCAAAACCATAACCAGTGTAATCATATGATGATCGGTAAAAGTTTGAGTTCACTGTTTCATTTTGAAGTGTTAAAAGACTTCTAGGCCAATAGTAAGCAGAGGTTGTGTATGCAAAAAGATGTTGCAGTGGATCTGTTGTTATCGTTGGAGAAAGAGTATGACTTCCCGGCCAATATTGATTAACCCATCCATAACCGGGAATAACATTTACCTTTGCTGCTTCCTCATCACCAATCGCCCCTCCAGTGTTACCACCACTTCGATAAAATGGCAATGAACTTTCAACAGCGGTAATAGGAACTCTCTCGTCCACAATGTCTTTTGCGGTGACAGAAAATCCAGCGTTACCTAAAAGAATTGAACCATATGGATTGTAAAGTCCACTAACAACTCCACCACCATATTCTGCACCATCTTGGAATCGGGGAGAAATATCTGGGTGTCTGAAGAAATCATTTACCAAAGAAGAATTTACTGTGACGGGACAAGTTGTCGTCGAGCAACGACTTAACTTACCGGCATACTTTGATCCACCTGAAATACAAGTGTCTGCCTCTACACCATCAACACATGATCCAAAGGTACAACATGCACCAGTTCCACCAGAACAAAGAGTGTCTGTGCAAGGAATACCTTTTCCTCGGAAGAATCCACCAGTTTCTTCGCAAACATATTGACTTACCTCTGTGCAATTTCCATGTCCATCACAACACGCACCGACATCGAAAATAGAGTTAATACAATTTACTTGACCGCAGCCTGGATCTGAGTTTGGATCTGGATCTGGCATATAATCGTTAAACTCATTAAACGAAGAAAAAAGATCCTCGTTACCATACCCAATTGCAAGACACTCATCTGGTGCCATATTGTCAAAACACTGCATTGGATTTTCTGGATCGAAGTTTATATCTAACGGTGGATTCAGAGAACCAAGACTTCCCAAGTTAAATTGATTTTCAAGTTCACCATTAATGCCAGCAGGATCTAATTTTTCGTTGTAAACACAACAAGGACCAACTGCATCTGAATTGTATGGCCCTGTGGGTAAACCACAAACCTTCAGTCTGTCAACACCAGTGAATCCGTATGCTTCTGAAATGTAATCAGGAACAAAGAAGCCGGGACAGTTAGTGTATGTCGTGAAAACTGGAACACCTGTTCCCAAGCAACAGACGCCAGTTTGTTCTGGATCAGTTTCAAGATCAGGTAATTCATTACAATAGTGTGTCTCGTCATAAGTTTTAAGTGCCGATGCACTTTCGTCCCAATAAACCAAATTACCATACCACTCATTTCCAAGTGAGATAAAGGTGAACACATCTCTGGTTCCACTAAAGCATGGTTTCTTTGTGAATGGGAATTTGACAATGGAATCGGTGGATGTGAATCTATCGACAATTGCTGATGTTCCAGTCGCACCCTCAACGACTAAGAAAAAAGATGCCGATTTATTTGCCGGTGGTTTTTTAATGTTAACTGTAAGTGGTGCGAGATCGGAATATGAGTTTTGTGTTTGAATGACAAATGTTTTTGCTTTAGTCCAATCAATCTCTGCTCGAAGACCAGCAGTCGATCCAACCGTGTCTGCACTCACTCCACCGTCCGCTGTGCCTAAAAGTAAACTTGGCTCTAAGAAAGATGAAACACCAAGACCTTCAATTTCGTGACGGGCAGAAAACTCAGATGCTGTTGATCCGGCAAGATCCTCAAAAAGACCACTGGAACCAGCCTTGATAATTTGTTTTGGTGCTGCGTTTACATTTAAATATCCAGTGCCAGATATATCATATGAAACAACAATTTTCTCACCCTCGTCGATGAGATTAATTAAAGGTGACTCTGTTCCAATTTTACGAACAGTAATTTCGTTTCTTGTTGCTTGTTTGCCGAAAGTAAATCCAAAACTAAAGTTTTGAACTGCGAGATCCTCAAACACAGTCGGTCCAGTATTACCTAAAATTTTACTTCCGTCGATTCCTCCAGTAACAGCGTCAATCGCTCTTTCTGTAGTGGCTCCAGAGAAAAGAGAAATAAAGGTTATACCTGAAGATTTTTGAGAGAAGCCCTCGAATCGCTCACCCGTAGCACCAGTAGGTCCAGTGGGTCCAAGAAGAGTTGGTCCTGTTGGTCCTGTTGGTCCGGTAGGGCCTGTCGGTCCCGTTGGACCGGTTCCTGTCCTCACAAAATGACTACTACCGATGTATATGGGCATTATGACAATCCTAAAGTTGTTTTAATGGTATTTACATCCGTATTTAGGTTGTTTACTGAGAGGTTTAAATCGGTATTTTCACTTGCAGACGCAGTTTTCGCTGTAAGTTTGTTTGTTACTTCTAAGTCTTGAACTGTTACTTTCGTTGGAATAGTTAAACCAACTTCTGTTTTTACTTTCAAGAAATATTTAAGTCCAGTTTCTTTCAGATTTCCGTTTACATCAAAAGTAAATTCACTCTTACTCCGAATTCTAGGAACGGTGAATTTTTCAACCTCGGAATTTGTCACGGTGTAATTAACACCGTCAATTTTCAAAGACAAGTTTGTTTTTGCCTGTGGCTCGTTACTGTCTCGTCTAACAGTGACTGTGTTGTTTGTTGAGTCTATTGATAAAATAGATCCGTTGTAAACAATGGATCTCGCATTTGTTTGTGTGGCAGACCTTCCAAGTTTTGTCGATGGGAGTTTTACAGATCCATCAAGAGTTATCTTTTCAGTATAACCAAAAGTTTTACCAAAGAAACCGTAAGCATCGGGGTAATCGGAGACAGAAAGATCCTTTGATCCGTCCGTGACATCAACATAATTGGTCGGTGGGTTTGGATTATCAATATTTAAAATGGTTAATACCTCACCCAGTCCACCATCTGTAAGATCATTTGAAACAATCTCACCACCAATGGAATAACCAATGTAGTTCAAAACAACAGCGTTATTTTGTCCGTCATCTGCTCTTTGAAGGATAGGTTTCACCACTTCAGTCGCATTCATTGGTGCAAGGTTTTGAATTCCACCTGCTACCGTGGGACTCAAGAAGTAAATATCATTTCCACCCGATGCTCCTGATGGAACACCATCCACGCTTAAGTTTGTGAACAATTCTGATGGATAATCAATCTGACCAAAGATAACAACATTTAAAGAGTCATCATCCACGGATTCTATAACACCAACAACTTCAGCATTTTCAGCGTTGTCTGCAAGAGATGTTTTATACACAGGGGGACTTTGAGTGACATCATAACGAATAACATCTCCGGCAGTAAGTCCAGCCTCTAGGTTGTAAACAGAACTCACTTTAGGAATAGTTGCAAGAATCCGTGAACCAATGCTATTAAGGTTCACCGAAGTGATTGATGACATTATGTTTGAACTGTTAGAGCAACTTGGCATATTTTACCTCAACTAATGTTATTGTTCAAATCTGCATCGGCAATATAATGAACCGAAATTCTGTCGTAGTCAACAAGACCAGCGACGGGCTGTATCAGGAAACCATCTTTACTTGTGGTATCTGTCGTAATCGTTGTTGCTCCCGCTGGGGCAACTCGAACATTTCCGGCAAAACCACGAGAACCAGAAGAGGCTGCGAGATCATCACCGAAACTTCTATTGTATGCTTCTCCTGTTTCACCTGAGTATGGAGAATACAATGTAATCGCTGGTGTCCCTCGCATTCGAGTTGAGAATCTTTCATAGAAGTCTCGTTCAGCGGGAACGGCAGCGAAATTCACTGAAGTTGCGTCGGGTGAATTGGAAACAAAAGTTTTTGTTCTTGTTGCAACATCGGGAGCATAACTTCTCTGATAATATCTTGCACATAAATCATATTCGCTCTCGATAGTTCTGGGTTGAACTGGAGTGGATGCAACACCACGTTCAAGTTTGAATTGTGCCAAGTCAACTTGTCCTGCATGGGTAATATCCAAACCAACGGCAAAATAGTGTTCTCCACTTGGAGTCGCTGTCAATTCAGGAACTTCAAATACAGTTACAAATTTTTGCCAGTCGTTATTTGGAAGTCGGATGTCGGCAATGTTTGTTTTTGTTTCAGTGTTCGCTCCGTCAGTGTTTTGTTTCACAAAAATAGTTGCTGTTTTACCAGCGGCGTTTGCTTTTGCATAGAATCCGAGAGTGACATTTTCACCTCGCAGTGTATCAGATCCTTCAACACGATTTTCAACGTGAATAATATCATTGTATGTGTTACCAGCAATTGTGGCATTGAATCGAGCATAATATAATGGATTACCTTCAACATCTGTTTGTGTTGTTGTGAAATCTTTTCTCTCCAACGACAAACTACCACTACCTGTCGATCCTGCGACATCCACATTTGTTCTGTTTAATCTCACCCAACGATCTGCAAAGTATGTGCTTCCTGTTCCTGTAAAGGCACTTCCAACACCAATACCTCGTTGCCAAATTGAGAGTGAACCGTTTGGAATGAGGTTGTCATTAACATAAGAAACACCACCTGTGGTTGCAGTCACCCCACCTAAGTTTGGTGGTGAGGATCTTGAATATTGCTGAGAACCGCCTGGAACACCTCCGTTAAAGCCGCTGACTTCCCCCAGAGAGGGATTCACGACTAAAGCATAGTCACTACCCACAAGAGTTCGTTCACAAAACCAGAAGTAACAATTTTTACTGTTGTTGAATTTGGTTTTGCGACGATGACACCAATTATCGAGTTTAATGAGCCAGCATCACTGTTCTTTGTAATCTTCCAAGTCCCATCATAAGAAACAACTTTACCAACAGTAAAGTCAGCCAAAGATGCGAGACCAGAACTTGCTTGCGTAAGGAAGAAAGCATTATTATCTGCGTTCGTATCCCCAGTGCCACCTGTTCCAGCAAGGTGTTGACCACGATAGTTAAAGAACACACCACCCGTTGAACCTGTCGCTAAGAAAAGTGGTTTTGAAACTTGTCCAATGACTGTGGGTTCAGTATTTGTCAATTCACCATGATTAGTTGGAGACAAGAAGTGAATACATCCGGCAGAAAGACCACCGAATCTAATACTATTAAATTCCACAAATCCTTGAGTCACAACAGAAACTTCATTGTTTCTTTCGCCGTTAACAATACCTAGAACTTCTGCGTTTGTCGGGGAGTCCGCACGAGCAAAAGTTACTCCACCAAGATCAGCGTCGTAACGAACAACATCACCTGCCGTGAAGCCAGCAGTTCCGCCACTAAAACCTATACTAACAGTTTTAACTCCACCAAATGCTTGGGTGAAATCGTAATTTAGTGTGCCATTGACGGTAACGTCACCATTAAAAGTAACACCCTTTTCAACGGTTCCACTCATCTCAACAAAAATATCACCCGCAGTTATCGAGGTTGCTGTTGGTGATCCTGCTTCTGTAATTGTAGTGGTTCCGATGACAACATTAATACCATCTCCCGAAATGCCATCATATAGACGCATTCGGTTAAGTTTTCCGATTATGTCGGTGTTCGTTTTTCCTGCCCACTCAAAAAATGAAGTGTTTGACGTTAAGTCGCTAATTTGAAAATCGTTGTCTTCTACACCCATTTCTTACCTCAGATTATGTTTGCGATTGTTAAGTTATTAAGATACTTAATCTTTTTATTTATGTGATCTATAACGAATACTGGCTCAAATGATGTAATTTCACTCGCATTATCGGCAACTTGATACACTGCCTCCGAGAACATAATTTGAATCCTACCAGTACCCAATATACTTTTATTTATAGGCTCTAACGATGGATCTTCGTCTTGGAAAATTTCGTTCTGTGAAACTTTTAATCCAACGTAAGTTTTTCCCGTTTTTGCTCTAGGAATTTCCAGAACGAAATTGTTCTTCGACGATAATTTATGAGAAAGCCTCACCTTGTACTTGAATCCATTATCCTTTGTACCAAGTGATCTGGTCGATGTAATATAGTCCACTTCATTAAACGTTACTTTAATTACATTTTCTTTTAATTCAAAAATAAGAGGATCGGGTTTTTTTGAATTAAAATCTGATATTAAACCGTCTGCATAAAACAATGAAAATTTATTTGGATAGGTGGGGGTCGCACCGTTCCAAAGGGGTGCGGTTGCCCTACTAACTCCAGCAGGAAGCGGGGATGAATCTCGATAAAATTGAGCATAACCAAAAGATTCTCCAATGGCACTGAGTTCTCCGATCCCTTCTTCTTGGATAAAGTTCAGATCGGACGATGAAAGAGTAGAATCTTCGAGAACGGAAGCATATCTGTATTCCTTGCTGTCCTTTGGAATATCAAGAGAATCAATACCAAAATCGGATTCAAATCTAATTTGCTCAAACTGATTAAAGTTTCCGTGGTATTGTAAACCAAGTTCCTCTAATCCATTTGGCATGTAGTATGTTATACCGTTGATGACGTGCGTATGAAAACCAATTTTTCCATCAAGTTCTTCTTGTTTATTTCTTGCAGTGCCTGGAGTTGGACTTGCTCGTTTCGCCGCCGATGATGTCAAGTATAATGGGAAGAAACCTTGTCGTTCAATTGGTGTTTCTGGAGTTGTTCCAACCTCCGATGGATTTGACCTAATTGGTTCTTGACCGGGACAGAATTTTCTATATGGGTGTCTTTGTGGTAGTTGATCCTGTATGTTATATCTACATGCAAGATACCCCTCGACTTTTTGAACAATCTCATCGTCAATTAGATATGCTGTCGGATACTCAGGATCAGGAGTATCGGGTGTGGTTGCCTTTATCATAATAATTTCAGAAATGACAAGAGTAGAAAAATTTGATATCTCTTCTCCGGCAGTTTCTGCATCAACTATAATTCGTTTACCCATGTGCGTTGGGTTTAATTCAAAAACTTCATAATCAGGGCCGACATAAAGACCGTCTGGGTTACTTTGATTTGGAATCACATTAACACCATATTGTTCTTGTGATATTTTATTGATTGGATTAATCTCACCACGAGATCCATCAATCAAACCAAAAATAGTATGATCTTGGTATGTTGTTCTATTTGGAAGATTTAGTTCAGGATACATGGAATAGCCAGGAGAAAGCCGTAAGAACGTCCCAAACATATGTGGTTTAAATTCCATAATGTTACCAACTTCGATTTCAACCCTAGCCCCGTTACCAGTTGGAATAAAATCCGGAATACCATCACCATCACTGTCTTGCAATACGGCACCAACGTGTGATGAATATCGCATTGTCTCCGAACCAGCATTCTCACCATACTTTGTTGTAAATTCAACATCGGTGTATCTATCCTCACCTGCTGTATAGAGTGCTCCATATCTTCCGTTTGATTGAGATGAACCTTGGGGCCAGTCGTTGAAATTATATGGATTTGTTCCCGGCCAATTTGGGAACGCTTCTTGCATTGTTTGAAACACTAAATTTGGTGGATCATCTGGATTTGTTCCAGAACCGCCACAATTTGGATTATCAGCACAAGACTCATTATACTCAATAATTTTATTGTATGGGTTTTTCATAACAGCATACAAAAGAACATCTTTTCCTTTGTTTATATTAAAAAGACTTTTTCCATAAAATCCATCGTTGGTCAAAAATTGTTTGAGTCTCTGATCAAAGTATAATGCTCTTTCATATGTGTTTGGACCATACAAAGTTGAAGGAAGAACCTTTGGCGCAGAGTTTGTTAAATCACTAAACTCGTCCCCCTCTGGTGCTGGACCCGGAACAAATTCGACTCCAGATGCCGGATCTTTCCAAGTACCATCATCACCTATATTGCGGGGATCGAGGTGAACAACAACAAAACCTTGACCTCTTAAGTCCGTTGGCCTCCATAGTCGGGGAGCAAGTTGTCCATTATATTGCGACGGTAGAAAAGAATAACTCTCTCTCGGTATCCCCGGATCTGGTCCTCTCAATTCCTCCGGAACATATTGTGTATATTCACAACTCATTCTGAGAATGTTCCAAACTGGGTTGCACCAAGAGAGTCAGAAACAACAACGGGAACACCATTCATGTACCGAATTTTATTATTGGTGTGATCAACATACAAAACTTTAGATATGGACTCTTCTGGAACGGGGACTCCACCACCTGCTAAGTCCCCTGATGTCACGACCCGTTGAAAATAAATTTTTACACGAGCGGCGCCTGCGGCAACGTCGTTAGTAAAACCAGAAGAGTTGTCGTTTAAACTTGCATCACTAAACTCATCTTCCTGAGAATAAGTTGACGGAACAATGTAGGCTTGTCCCATCGAGAATCCAACATAAGTTTTTCCTGTTTCAAGTTTGCTCAGTGTTACCGTATTTGTTCCATCACCAAGAACATTGTAGTAAATGAAATATTTAAAGTTGTTATCAACTTGCGATCCAGTTTTTACGGAAGAGTAGTAAATACCCTCATTCAAAGTAATTGTTAATGTGGTTCCATTATCTGTGATTTTAACCAAGTCCGGAATTTCAGACAACGCACTAGGAAAGGCATCCAAAGTTATAACTGGATCGTCACCATCTGCAAGTTCTATGTAAGTCGCTTGATTGTATGGCATAATTGGTGTTGCTCCATCCCAAGCAGGACCACTATACTGTAAATTTGTATCCTCGTCACCAGATCCACTGAAAGGACTCCCGGCAAATCCCGTCCAACTGTTTACCATGTAACTAAAAGCACTATGATTGTAATGATGTCTTTCTTGAATTTCATCTAATTCAGACGACTGCAAAGGATAACCCGGTCTAAATGCCGTGTATTGGTAGTTTTTCGCTTCCTCAAACGTATTAAGTTCTTGTTGAAAAAACCTTGAGTTATATGGAGCAACTGAAAGTGGTGTTTTCGGTTCGTCGTCGTTTATTTTAAATGGTGCAATACTTCTAGCCATTTTTACCTCAATATGATCCGAGTGTGTATAAGAATGTAAATGAAACTTGTTGTGGGGTGTTTGTCACCGTAATGTCGGTTGAGTTTGATGACACAACTTTACCTGTGAATGGTTTAACATCGGGTGAAGAAATAATCTCAGTAATTTCATACGATGTTCCAATACTGGAGTTTGCTGCGATTCTATCACCGACAACAAAAGGTGTATCTTTTACTGTTACTGCCTCTACTTCTGCAACGCCGCCACCAGCGTCTTTAGAACTTAAAATAACACAACTGTTTGGTGTAATTTGAGTTGGATTGGATCCAATCGAGGAAATCTTGCTCGTGCTTTCCTTTGTCACATTTGTGAATTTTGAAGAGCGAGCAAAGGTTTCAGAACCCGATGTGAAACTAAATGAGGATGAGCCAGGAGACACTTTAAACTTGTGAACATTAGAAAAAGTTTCTGCTTGATCCGTGTTTGTTTTTGAGCCAGCAACGTATGATGAAGTGTCATTTTGCACTTTAACATCTCGAATAATTCCATATCGTTTAAATACGGTCTGGTTTGTGTTTGCATTCGTTGGAATCTGATCCACACGAACAACAGATTTGAGCATGACCTTTGCTGCTCCCAATAATCTTCTAGGATCTGCAAAAAGTCCACCTTGATAATCTAAACTAAACGTAACTCTATTCTGTAAGTCGCCCGGTGTAGAAACACAAGTCAAATCACGATATCCGCTACCTTTGTTGACAACACGAATACCATCAACAACATGGCTTCCATCTTTTTTATATGTTGTAAGTATGACAGTAGCACCAGTTCCACTTAGCGTACTTAGTGTGATTTCCGGGTTACTTGTAGAAATTGTTCTCTCACTTTCAGTCAATCCACTCAAATCAATAAACGCATTATGAACCTGACCTTCATCTCGTTTAGCATCACGATAAACCTCTGTCTGAAGTTTGTTGTTTGAGTTCGGTGAGAAGAATTTCAAATTCGCAAGTGCCTTTTCATACCCAGTATCGGAACTGATACTTGCTACACACGCAGTGGCACCACCTGTTGCCGCACACAACCCACCTCGCTTATATGTAAATTCTCTATTCATTCGTCGTGCAATTTTAAAACACTTTGCACATGGAACATTATCTAAACAAAAGTCAAAAGATCCTTTGGTGAACAAAGTATCTAGAACAGGCTCAACCTCATCCTCTTTGTGATAGAAGCAGCACGATCCTGTTAGACCACTATTATTTCCACATCCTCGTCTAAGTGCCTCTTCACTTAAAGTGGCAGAAGATGAAATTGGATCATATTCATCAATATCGGGAACGGGGATATTGTTCGGTGTTTTGAATTTAATTTTAGTAACGTCAATTTTGTACAAGAATTTCCAGCGATAACCATCAGATAAAGTTTGATTATCTTTTGTTCTGGTTGGTTTTACTGTTGAAGTGCTTTGTCCATTTAAATCTTTTCTATTTTTTGCATTACTTCCAAGACAAACAAAAACTTCGTCGTCTTCAGTTAGAGCGTAATAGTTTCTTTCTGGTCCACTGACGCCAGTTGGAATTCCCGATGATTCATACGGATGATAAACGTTACCGCTCGACCAGTTCACTCGTCTTGCGACAATTTCAACGTCGCTCTTTCTTATCTTTTGAAAGAAGTTAGAGGACTCCCAAACTTTGTTGTCATCGTCAATGCTATTGAGCGGAACATCTGCACCACTATCTCCACCCAAGAAGAGAAGCCAATTTGTTTGATCTCCTCTAATTAAATCATAGAGAGTCTTTGCGTTGTCAATACCAAGTGATCGTTGAGTAGTTACCATTTTTAACCTCTAATAAATTAAGAACATGTTGGAATATTTATATTCGGACTCTGTGACGCTGGTGTGAGAAAGAAAAAATCTCCGATTTCAATGTCATTAAATGCTGTTCCTTCTGGGATATCCGTTGTCCAGCCTGGGTGGTTGTGTGTTGGAAATGCGTCTGCGGATCCATCTCCATCCAAATCGTATGTGCAACCTGTTCCATAAGTCAATCCTGAAGTTTCCGTAACTCTATACGGATTGTAATGACCAATCAATGTTGTCTCTGTTAAACCAAATTCACCTTCAAAATCATCTGGTGGAATATAGTCATCGTTTTCCTTATTAAAGATAAGTTGTAATCCTGCCGGATGAATCATTTCCTTAATGATATTGTAAGTTTCATCTTCGGGAACTTCTAAATCACCACCACTTCTGATTCTCAGAAGATATGAATAGTCATGATACCAACAGTTGTCGGGCAATACTTGAGCAGATGCAACTCCCGTTCCATGAAAGTAAATACCATCTTCAAAGTTTCTGTTTGGTAAGTTATACGCAAGTGGAACACCACCATCGAGACGATAGACATCTCGTTTTGGCTCATAGATTTCAACTTCCGGTGTTGGAACCCATCCACCATACACAGTGCTCAATAACCATTGGATTCCCTCTTTATTTGATTTTCGAGCGTAAAATTTTTCCCGAATCTCTTTGAGAACAAAAACCAACCAACGCTCATCGACTCCAGCCCCGACACACCCAGATTCACTTGGATCATACGATAACATGAAATTGTTTTCAAGACCGGTCGCATATTGACCGATGAAAGATTTCATTATTCGTTTTCTCAGATTTCTATTAGTAATATTTCCGGTTGGATCGGTGTAGTCTGGGAAATAAAATTCAAACCCAACTTTTTCAAAATCAATCAATCGGTAAACATCATCGGGTGTTATGTAATAATTAGCACCAAAATCTATCTCACAAGGATCAAGAGTATACATCCATTCATAATATTGCTCAACAAACGATATAAAATCGGTATAGCCTAAAAGGGACAAATATTTTGGTAAAGCAGTATCATAATAAGTGTAGTAACCCACACCTGAAATAGTTCTTTCACTGTTAAGTGGAATTCCAGGTCTGGGATAGTCTGGAAATGACTGAGGCTCATATTGTCTTTGGATTGACGAAAAACGATTTTCATAATCAGAAAACAGTTCGTTAAATCTGTATTCTTCGTTCTTTGCCGTATTTTTAAAGACTGATCCAAACATTACTGATCTATGATCCTTACATCCCGTTGATTAATACTTAAGACCATTTCTTGACCGGCAAAAACATCAAGAAACTCTGGTTTGGCTGTGAAAGTAACTGCTGAATTTCCTTGAATTACATCTGGATTGATTCTTAACAATCCTGTTTCATAATTAATGTCACCCACACCACCAGTTTCAACAATTACTCTGGTTGTGCCTACATCTGTTGCAAGGAACAAAGGACTGTACCCATAAATGTCGGGTTCCAAACTAGAATCGACAATGTAAACATCGCTTCGATTATATTTGTCCGAAGTAAATGTCGAAGAGAAAAGTGCCTGACCTTCAATTCCATCGTCAAGTTTATTCTTAAATGAAATGAAAGTTCTTTTCCCTGCGGTTATCGTTGTCTCAGTTGTCATAGTATGACTCAAGGATATTGATGGTCGAATGATTGATGGATCGACCGCTAAAATCGCATCAATAAAATCGGTGAGGACAAAACTATTGTTGAACCGTTTATTACCACCAAATCTGTCATTCACTGCATCTTGAATCAAACCAGTGATCGCTGATTTTGTCTTGGTTGTTTGTCCTGCAACATAATTTACAGAGTAAGCGAGGTTGAGGTTAAAATCTGTGTATGGAATAAATTCTGGAATAATCGAAACGGGAGCCTTCTCACCCAACCTATCAACGATTTCCTGAGAAGCGGTTTCCGAAGAGTCCGTAATGGCAGAGACAAAAACTCTACCGTAGTATGGTGGATTTAAATCCTCTCCACCAAAAACAGCAACCGTCTCGTCAACACTAGAATCTTGAGAGACAAGATCCGATATGAGAGCATAGTAATCATTTTTTGTCACCGCCCTGTCTTGTGCCGCAAACCATTTTGGTGCAAAGAATCGAATTAAATCTGGGTTTGGTCCATCTGATCCAAAGGAACTTTCCCCAACGACAGCGACTGTCCCCGCACCAGAATACTCAAATGTTCTGACACCATTTGCTTGCTCACCGGAGGGAATAAAGTAAGTGATTCTTACTCTATCGGTTGCAACAATTTTTCTACCAACATTATCAGTAGAAATATTTCTATTTGTTCCCAACTCATCGTTGTAAACATACTCACCTTCACCTCTTGCCGAGAATATAATTTTTATTCCGTCATTTAGTCTCTCAACAAAATACACTCTACTGCTAGAACTAATTGTAGTATTTACCGCATTGGATTTGGTGTATTCAGTAAAAGTGGAACCTCCATCTTCACTGACCTCAATTATTATGGAACCAATGTCAATTCGGTCATCTGCTAAAATATATTCTTGCTGCGTAAGATCAATTTGTGAAGTAATATCTCGATTTAAAATCAAATCTTTTGCTTCGTGTACAACAACACCACTTGCTGCGTTCTCATCGTTTCTTTCATATGATTGTCTTGTATAAAATGTATATGTTTTTCCAGCATCATCAATTCCCGTAAACTTTGAAAACTTTGGAATTCTTGCTGATAAAGAGGTCATATTTAGAGTTGCTTGCGATGATGTTTTTGCGTTGACTGTAAAACCAAGTGGTTTTGTAATTGAAATCAATGATTCTAGTCTTTGTGCCGTATCGAGGTATAATTCGTTTACAATAGCGTTTGAATAGTAAGCATAATATAAAGTATTGTATGCGAGAGCGTCAACGAGAACATTTATAGCAGACGAGGCAAAGTCAATGTCCTTTAATGGGTTATCAACCTCTTCACGGGAAAGATATGATATTATACTTTCCTTAATTTCTTGAAATCCGAGCCGACCAATTTGAATTTGATCTTCACTTAAAAGTTGGCTTTCTTGGGTTTCTGTATATGTCCCCGGTCTGGTTGGTGCATTCGTGTCAATTGACGGTCCCAAAGATTGTCCTGTGTAACTGCTATACGCTGACATTAGATTGCCCTTTCGATTTGTATTCGCACGGTTCTTACAATTTCTCGATTTTCTAATATTCTGTATGATAAATTGATAAAGACATTATTAGACTCAATTTTAGAATCGTCGATTTCAAGTGATTCAAATTCAACTCTTGGCTCATACACGGTAAGGTTATATCTCACGAGACTGTTTACCCTACCAATAATTTCCGGTGTCATAGTCTCAAATAACAAGGAGGAAAGTCCCCCACCAAAGCCAGGTTCAAATGGTTTTTCGCCGGGCGCTGTCAACATGAGATTTTTTATAGATTGGACTATCGAATTTTCATTTCGCTTAATCGCTATCGCATATGGTGTGTCTTGACCTACACGAGTAAAAGCAAGATCAAAATCCGAGTATGTATTTGCGGTAAATACTTTTTGTGCCATAATCCCTCCAATCTATGTATTAGTCTTGTGTGTATTGTGGTTGTGTGATGCTGTCTGGATCTTGTGGAACACCATCTCGGAATAATGTGAGACCCATGACATGAGTGTTGGCTGACAACAGGTGTTTAATTTCACCAACAAGCCAGTTTCCAGCGGATCTTTTACTGGTATGTTTCAATAGAATTGGGTGCCTGTTTACAACATTAATTATTGTACCCGGTCGAAGCGAGAAATCACCGGGCAACACACCCACAGCCTTTTGTGATGTCAATTGAATCATCTGTGCTTCTCTTCTCAGCGGTGCTTCGTCTGGAGTGTTCCAGAATGTTGCATATGTTCGTGATGCTTCGAGATAATCCTTAAACTTTGGACCCTGATTTGGACAATCACAACTACCCGGCGAATTTGGATCTGAGTATATGCATCCAAGGTAATCTGATCCAAGTCGATCACTAATTAATTTACACTCATCAATTTTTTCTTCGAGATCCTGTATTTCACTTATCGTTGGTTCCTTGAAGTCATCTGAAGTAAGATCCTTAAGAAGTTTATAGACTCCCTCAAACTTTTCATCTTCTTTTTGTTGCTGGTATTTTTCAAATTCAATTTGATCTGGTCGAAGTTCCTGAAGAGGGCAGTTTACATATGGATCATAGTTTCCTTCTCCATTGTCCAATGGAGCCTCAACCGGTCCATCTGGATTAGCACAATTGTATTTTGTGCATGGATTTTCAATGCCAGATTTAGAATAAACAACAAATTGTCCAGAGAAGTTTCTCTCTAAGTCATGAATATAATCATCTAATTTTGCATCGTCGAGTGTATGAGATATTTCAGGTGGGGTGAAGAATCCATACTCCGACTCACCTGATATGTCATATCTCCAAATGTTACTGACGACCGACTCCGATTGGTAATCATCACCTACCCACGACGGAACAGTTTCCACACCATAAGCGTTGGAAAGAAACGGACGAACCAAGTCATCTTGATAGACTCCTCCAGTATAGTTCCACATCACATTGTCGGATGATGTTGCCGCATCTCGAACAAAACCTTTACCGCCCCAAGCATATCTTCGATATGTTCCGTCAAGTAAGTTTGCACCCTTAATTTCACCATCTGGTCCATTTAGGTTTGTGAACTCTGACCACAAAGAATCCCCTTCGTCCCACCACAACAGACTTTGAAAATGTGACTCAAAGATACTGTTTGGGTTTACACCACTCATAGGTGCTTTAAACGAATGCCAAGATGATGGAAGTCTTTCCTCTGGAATTGGGAAATTATTAAACGAGATGTGTGCCCATTGATTTTGTTCTGTCACCGCACGATAAAATACTTTGAGAGGATCAAACCTTTGTGGTTTCTCTAAGGAATCTACACCGTTAGTTGCCACCGTGGGATAAAGAACTGGCTTCGTTCCTGTTTCTGTGATGTAATCCTTAAATTTATCTGTTCGTGTTACTGCGACATCAAATCCAAATGGATCCATTCCAATAACACTCATGTTATAGTTTGCAGAATGTCTACCAAATGGTCCTGCCGTCAATTGAACAAGATACGGTAAGTAATATTCAGAACCTGCATCACGATTAAATCCGAGAGGGAAGTCCCGAAGAGTGTCTTGTCCGATTGGGTTTTCAAATTCAATCCGAACATAACTTTGAACCTCGGCAAAGAATCTTCTTGGAGATTTAAACGGTTCGCTCGGAGCGTACCAGTTAGATCGGTTAACATAATTATCAACCAATGAAGAACAATCGCCGGGTGCATAATCGCAGTAATTGGTATAGTTTGGACCAACATTATATTCTAAGAATCCGTTATCGTAATACAACGGAGAATCAAATGATTCCTCTCCCAAGAAATCTTTGGTGTATCCTAATTGACCACCACGACCACCGTTCATACTAATGCCAACAACACTTATTTGAATTGAACCATCGAGATTCCAATAAAATGTAGATCCACCGGGATCATCGTTGATGGGTTCAGTGGGCTCACTTGGATCAGAGGGTCTCTCCGCAGCACTCGATGGAGATGTTGGCAATATCTCAACAATTATTTCTCCGGGGAAACCAAAGTCTCGATAAAAGTGTTTGTCATAATTATTTGAAAGACCAAAGTTACTCATACCCAATGTTTTTGCATAACCATCAGCATAGAAAGTGTTGTTTGCAAGAGGATCAATATTTCCAGGTCCAAACGGAGCGCCATATTTTACAGACTCTTGTTGGACTCTCCCCGGAAGTGCCGTTCCTGCGTATGTTGCATAAGTAATGTAATCAGTTGTTGGATGTAATGGATCGTTTATATGTTGATACGATTGGTTAAATCTTTGTATTTGTCCTTGCCCCGCCTGCGGAATATTCGCCGCAAATAAATTTCCGGCAGCGTACCCATTTAGTTCCTTAGTATAATCCGACATCGCAACGTCACTTGCATTATACTTACCGCCACGCAAGTATAAATCAAACATTCCACCTGTTCTTGTATCATCTGAATCTGGTTGATTTGTCACATTCCGATGTTCAGAGTAACTATTCCTATTTCCAAAGAAGGCCGTTAACGCAGCGGTGAACGGTGCGTAAAAATCACCAAACCTAGCACTTCTAATTTTTGAATCTTGTGCGGCATATTTAATGTAATCCATAGGTGCCAGATTGTTTATAAAGGGATTTTCCATGCCCTCTGGATCGAAGGATTCAAATGTTGGATCTGCTGGAAACCACCAATCATAAGCAAATGCCGCCTGATCAACATTAATTTTATTTTCAACGTACCACCCACGATTTCCTATTCCACTTAACTGATTGTCTTGAACATTAAGAATATTAACATACGAGGAATTGACATTTCTTGCGGGAGTTACAGATTCTAATATTGGCTCTGGTGACTGCAAAAGAGCGTTATTAATCCCACTCAAAGCAAAATATCTTGGAGTATTTACTTCAAATGAATGTGACTCATTTATAGAACCTTGCAGTGAAGTTCCACTTTGGTATCCTTCGGGGAAAACAAGTTGATTGCTAAATGTTATTGGTTCGCTTGGTAATCCAAGTAAGATGGATGGACTCATTAAACCGTTTGATGTGCCAATGTCTGTATTAACTGTTTGATCGTAATATGGGTGTGTGTCTTCATCCACAGCGTATGTTGGAACATAATCCTCAATAGTATAACCCTGATCCTCACCACCCAAGTATTCTTTGACTGCAAACACTTCATAGCGGCTACCACGAATTGATTTTCGAGTAATTTTCTTTACATTGAGAAGAGTTGATCTAGATCCATCTGCCGTTCCGCCGGGAACATCAACATATGGTTTCTTAGAATTGACGAATACTTTTTTGTTTATAAATTCCAACCATGCTTCGGTTATTATAGATCGGTAATTTGAAATAAGTTCTGCTTTTCGATTGTAAATCGCAATCGCACTGTCCGCCCAATTGATAATACAAGAGCCTTGTGAATTGACATCTTTAATACCCTGTGAGCCTATTGTGCCGGGATCTTTTTCATTGGGACCATCATATACAACTTTTGTTCTAACCTCTCCACCCCCAAAAAGTTCAAATCCCCCCTCAAATTCTTGTTGTTGATTCGGTGGTGGTGTTGTGTTTTCATAACATCCGCCACACGGGAATTCATGCACACCGCCGATATTACTCAAATATAAACCGTGATATGAAGCAGCATATTTTGGTGGGGAAGATTGAGAACCATATTTGTGCATCGCACCATGCCAAGAATAATCGTCAGGATGTTGATTTGGAACTTGTGGATATTCAGTGTAATTTTTAAACCTTACACCGCCAGGATAAGTATCTCCAATTTCATTCTCTACATCAGTGAGTCTTTCGTCCAATTCGCCGAACGCATCTTCGATTTCTGCGGCGGGGAAATCACTCCCCCCAGAAAATTCATATTCTTCTTTTTCATTTTCTGCTTTTGAATATTCAAACTGATATGATCCCGTACGAACATGAACATTGTTATAGTTTCCGTATGATTGACAGTAAAGCCTCTGTTCATCAATACTTTGTGCCATTCTTTGAAGAGAATATATTGTAGCATCAATTTGAAAAAGAACGGATCTCATTTCATCTTCTGGTTCGTCCATTCCCTTCAAGTTATACAATTCACCCATCGTGAGATCAAAGTAGGAATCTCGTCCTGCGGTCAAGCCTGCTGCATCAAATTTTTGTCTTTGTTCTGGTGTCTCACCAACAATAGTGCTTGGAAAAAATCCGTTAGCGTTTGCCCGCTCGTCTTTAGGATCATAGTTTACAGTGTCGGTGAAAGAACCTGCTGCTGATATCTCATAAAAATTATCGGTATTTTCTATCGGACCAGTTGAACCCTCACTCAATCCACTCAAGCAACAAACGGAACAACGATAGGCAGCCCATTTTTCTTTGAGGTCTTTTTTAAATGCGAGTTTCGCACGATCCTTCTTTAAGTCTCGTTTAATGCCTACAATTTCTTTTATCGTTTTGTAATTTGCCTCTGTTTGATCAAACATGGGTTGCCAAAGAAAACTAGAACCGTAAGAGTTGTTAGGTTCAACTTGACTTTGATCGGGTTTGTAAACCTCTGTTTTTTTGTTTTGGAATGTTCTGAGTCTTGTTCTCTGATCGTTGTAGTGTGATTCAGAAAAATAACCATACAATGTATCATCTCGTCGAACCGCATCAGTTGGTTCAAAGTCAAAATCCTCTGTTATTAAAGGATACTTTTCAATCCGTGCCACTTCATCCTTTTCTTCCTGATATGAGTAATTAACGGTTTCAATTTTATGTGCATCATAAAAGGAGGTGAAGTCAGAGTACACATTATCATAATCCGGAGAAACTTTTTCATATGTCGAAATGTAAGCACCACTATGAATAAATTCAAGTGGCTGGTATTCGGATTCAATGACAAAAGCACCAAATGAATCTAATAGGTTATCTTGGTGGGGGTTGTCGATATAATACTTTCTATCTCGTGGACCATCTTTTGCAATACTTTCGATTGATCTAAAGCGCCAGCCGAGAAAGTCTTGCCAGAAAAGATAGTTTGTTGCACTTTCATTTGTTTTTGAAACTGCTCTTTCACTTAAAAAATTCATCAGTTGAATTGGAGACATCTGTTGAACTTGTTTTCTGTGTGGATACAGATAATGATTTCTTTTTAACCATGCGGCATTTGCCGTTGGTTCAATGTCCATGTCAAAAACAGCAAGGGAATCTTCAGTTGGATTAAAGAATTTTTCGGCAAGGAAGTTTACGATACCTACTTCCTTTTCTCCCTCTTCTTCATCATCCTCTCCTGTAGCAATTTTTGACACAAAGTCGTCTGATTCCTCTTCAAAAACTCCATTTTTAACATAGTTGTCATACAAAACTTCATAGGGTGAAAATTCAACAAGCCAACTTTGTTCTTGGATATTACCATTCAATATTGCGTTCACTTCATCTGCGATTGGTTGGACATTGTGAATATAGAATTGTAGTGAATGATATGAATCTAAAACATTCGGTGTTTCAACTTCAAGGATTAATTTTTCTCCACCCACAAGTGGAAGCATCTCCCCGATTTGTGATGGTTCTTGAAAGATAAGACGACCATTGACACCGGGGGTGAACATACTTTCGACAATTTCCATCGTGTCGAATATTTGTTGAGAGGTTTCATTGTTTAATAAGTCAATTTCAGTTCCGTCTGATTTTTTAATTATTGCCTTATAAACATTAACATCAGATACTTTTTCGTCTCCACTAGCCATTTATTTTTAATAACTCCCAAGATAAGTAAGGGTTGATGATCCGGTGGTTGAACCATTAATTAATTTAATCACTTCAGACACGACATCTGAAACATATTGAGGCTTCAAAACTTTTATTAATCTATTAAAACTAGACTCAGATCCAAGGTCTGGCAATTCATCTCGGAGTCGAACTGGTCTAATACCAGCATCACCAAGAACTTCAAATTCATCTGAAACATACCTTTTTAAAATAGTTCTGGATCCGGTAATTGTTGCGTCATAACTTGGATCTGCCGTTTCACTAAAACCTGATGCGGTGATAAGTGGTAACTTTGGATTCAAAACAATACCATCCTTTTTAAAATAAGCGGGTGAATCTAAAAGTGGGTCAATTCTTTTTGGTTGAACATTATCCAAAATTCTAGAGAATTTACCAGCCTCAAGTTTTCGTACAACAAAATAGTTATCGAGACTTACTGTTTCAGAACTGCCTGTGGTAAGTGAAGAGAAGGTGTTGTTTATGACATCTGCTTTATTTAAAGATTCAATGTATGTGCTGACAACACCATATTGATCACTAACATTTCCATCCGCTGATGCGTCTCGTTTTACAATCATATCGCCTTTTTTAATTTTTGTTGTTTGATTAAAAAAGAAAGAAAACCCAGAATAAAGTTCGGATGCTCTTGCAGTTTCCTGTGCGGTAAATCTAGGCCACTCCTTATTAATATCAATAATATCATTTGACATCAACACCATCCAAAATAACAACGGATCCCCATAAACTTGACCGGCAATTGATTCTGGGGTATCCCCGTCTGAAACTGTATAACTGTCAAAGACAACGGGACTGTTTAAAGTTTTTTTTGTAAATTTAACCGATTTGAAGATATCAAGAATAGGAACCCTTCTCAGATTCTTAAATCTATACTCTACCGTTGGAAAATTATTAAAAAGCATATATGTTCCTTAAAAAGACGCTCTGCGGTTGGATCTGGATCTGGACAGAATTTCTGTGCCATCTGGGTTTCTAACCGATGGTTCCAGTTCGGTAAAGTTCAATGCAAGATTGACTGCCAAGGGTTTTCCGTTCTCCGAGGCATATGCTCCACCCGCAGCGGTTCTGTTTACACGAACATCAGTTAACACTGAGGTTTGCGGTTGACCTGCCCATGTTCTTGAATTGAATTGTGTGCCTTCTTTTGACATGACATACCATGACCAAAGAGGTGGGTGAAACATTTTTTCGTTTGTAATTCGAGAGGGTGATGGGAGAGCGTTTATTTCAAACCCGTTTGCGATTTGTTCCATCATATTTGCGTCTGCATTATTCTTTGCAATCATATTAAAATTAAACTGAAAATTTCTGTGTTCCATTTGAGTAAATCTCATGTCGGATTGATCCATGTCAACGGCACCAAAATATCCAGATGTGGTGAGATCAGCAACAAATCCCGGCGAGAGACCTTTTATGATAGGTAACTTTGAAACAAAACTACCAAGAGTCCGAAGTCTACCTTCACCCTCACCTGCGAGAGACAGTGCCCCCTCAATAAGTGGATTCACAGCAGTTTCACCTCGCTCATAGTTCGCAGACACAGAAGATGACATATTAGGGGGAACAGGTAGTGTAGCAGAAAAAATAGCATCCCTACCACCAAGTCCGGCCTGACGACCGCCACCACCGGCTCGTCCTCGTTGACGATTCGTATAGACTCGTGCCTCAAATGTCACCCATAATTGGATCTCTGTTGAATTTACTATTGGAAATTGCATGGCTGACCCCCATAAATAGAGCATGGCTTACAAAACAAAGTATAAACCGATTAATGAATCTAAATATGTAGGTGATCCAACAAACATAATATGCCGCTCTTTGTGGGAAAGAAAGGTTTGTAAATATTTGGATACAAACGAAAATATTGTCAAATGGGGAAGTGAGGAGATAATCATTCCCTATATTTCACCGCTTGACAATAAAAAACATCGCTATTTTCCGGATTTTATTGTAAAGGTTCGTGAAAACAATGGAGATCATAGAACAAAAGTCATAGAAGTGAAGCCATATAAACAAACAATCCCACCAGAAAAGGGTAAAAAAAGAAAAAAAACATACCTCTCAGAATGCACTACATATATTGTAAATGAGGCAAAATGGGAAGCCGCAAAAGAATTTTGCAAAAAGCGGAACTGGTCTTTTGTGATTCTCACCGAAAAGGAATTATTTTGATGAAATCAGATATTGATACATTTCGCTCTCTGGTTTTTAACAGACAAGGTAGCATCGGTGGTGGGTTACAACGTCCGACTCGTTTCGAGGTGTACGTTGAAAATGATGATGTTGGAGTATTAACCTGGCCTGTTCAAACTTTTAGTTTGCCGGGGAGAAGTTTAGACGGGATTCCCGATGAATTAACAGCACAAGGATCAAATCCAAGAGTAATACCAATCAGAAGAGGTTATGGTGGTGAGCCATCAATTCTAATGGGTCTGTTGGTCGATCAAAACTGGGGTGTCCGGAATTTTTTTGAGGATTGGTTAGATTTGTATAATCCACTCAGTTCCCCCGGCTCAGGACGAACATCCACTCTTGAGCGAACCGGATCATATTCTGCACTCACACGTTCCACGGTAAACCTTGATTTTATGGACATGAACGAAAACAGAAAATGGAGACTTGAATTAATTGAACCATATCCAACATCAATCATTCAAGAGTCGTACTCTGCCGATCAAATAAACCAAGTCGCTACATTGAATGTTACAATTGGATTTAAGGAATATACTACAAAACAATCCCCCAAAGATTAATATGGAGAAATTATGAGACTTTTAGATCATTTACAGTCATCCTTACCAAAATATAGAACAACAATTCCATCAACGGGAAAAGAAACATTCTTTAGACCGTTTCTTGTGAAAGAGGAAAAAATTCTTTTAATGGCAAAAGACAATGACGATGACTCGACAGTTCTCAATGCAATCGCAAACATTGTTGAAAGTTGTGTTGATGATGTGAAGAGTGCATATAAAATTCCAATGGTCGACTTAGAATATTTGTTTTGCCAAATTCGAGCAAAGTCGGTTTCGGAAACGGCAGAGCCTATTTTTACTTGTCCAGTGACAGATGAATCGGTGAGGGTTGGCATCAATCTAACCGATCTCGACATTTATAAGTCTGATGTTAAAGATGTGGTAAAAATCAACGATGAGATGACCATAAAAATGAAATCTCCGACCGTGTATGATTATATGAATATTGATAATAAAAATGCAACCGATTCTTTAATTTCGAGATGTATTAACACGATAACATTGAATGAAGAAGTTTTTGATGGCTCTGATATTTCCGAAGACGAAAAAACCGAGTTTATTGAAAACCTCACTCACGCACAATATGACAAACTATGTAATTTTATTACAGAACAACCATATGTTTACAAAGTGGTTGAGTATAGAACAAAAGACGGAGTTGAAAGAAAGTTAAGATTGGAAGGTATGCTTGATTTTTTCGGATGAGTCTTTGTCACGAAAACATAACCTCGATGATAAAGACAAATTCTGATTTAATAATACACTTTAAAATGAGCATCACTGAATTAGAATCTCTCATGCCTTGGGAAAGAGAAATCTACATAGAATTGATAAGGCAACATGTAGATAAAGAAAACCAACGAATTAGAGAGAGAAACAATGCCGGAAGAAACACTATTATCTAAACTACTTTCAGGACTTAAAAGAAAAGGTAAAAAGTCCCGAAAGAGAAAACAGAAGATCCGTTTACCATTTAGTGGTAAAATAAAAACTATCGCTTCAAATTTGATGAATAGTAAAATTCCAGAGATGGAAAAACTGTCTCCTGAAGGACATCAAATAAACAAACCCTCCTTTGGGATTGTCGCTAAAGATAAACCAGAGTATGTTTCTCCTGCCGTAAAATTTAACGGCAAAAAATTGAACAAAACACTCCAGAAGAATAAGATTTTTTCAAAAGCATTTTCTAGACTTGAAATTATGATGAAAAAGTTAAATGAATCTGGAAAAAGATTTATTCCAATCAGTCGAAATGATGTGACCATTTTGACTAAGATTATTCCTGCGTACAGAACTGGTGGTATGGTAATGAATCCAACCCCGGCAGTTTTGGGTGAGGGTGGACCAGAAAGTGTTCACGAACAAAACATGAGATTTCTTGAAGCCCAAGGAGCCCGAACAAGAGAATTTGCTGAGAGACAGGGCATGGAAACTTATGGAATGGTCAGAGAAAGAGACCAAAGAATGTTTGAATCTGGTTTATCCGATAATGAAAAGGTGCAACGAAGACTTATAGAGAGTGGAAAGTTCGGACAGTACGCACATATGTTTACAGAGCCTAAAGAAAAAAAACCAAAGACTGAAGCACAAAAGAAAGAAAATGAAATTAGACGAAAAGAGAAAAGAATAGAAACTTTAACTCGACGAGTACCCCAACTACAAAAGCAATTAGAAAAAATATTAAATAATCCAAGAGTAAACAAAACAACAAAAGAAAGACAAGTTGCACACCTAAGAAAACGAATAAAAGAAACAGAGTTGGATTTACAAAAATTAGTAGGTGGCTCAACCACTGGTTATAATTTGTCTAAAGAGGAAAAAGAAAAATTCGCTGATGCCGCTATGAACAGAGGGCAGAGGGCACCGATTGAACAACCAACGGACGAAAACACTCATGGTTTGGATCCAATGGAATTAGAGGCCGTTATGACTGCAAATCGTCTTAGAGGACAGAGGGCACCGATTGAACAACCAACGGACGAAAATATGCATAGTTTGAATCCCGAAGAGTTATCAGCCGTCATGACAGCAAGTGTTAATAGAGGAAGAAGACCGGTCGATCCAAGTATTAAACCTTATGATGCCTCATTTACACCAAGAGATACCCCACCGGCACGATCTGTAGAATCTTTGTTCAGAGACAATTCTCCTGGTCCTGCCCCCACTCCACGATATGATTCTTCCGGCATCCCACAAGTTAGCACACGGGGTGTAGAAAATCTAAGTGGTGCTGGTGTAAATCTTGGTGAAAATTTAGTAGAGAGAACTAATGTGACAGAAAAACAAATTGAAAAGAGAGAAATGATGATGGCACAGGCACAGGCAAACCAAAGTCAACAAGTGCCGATTCCAATAAACTTGGGACGCAACATAATGAAAGGCAATAAACCCACTGGTTCTGCTAATATCAGTGCCGGATCAGATGATACATTCACTCGAATTTCAAAGGAAAACATGAGATTACCTATATGGAGAACTCGAATGGGATAAAAGAAAAGCCCCGCCGAAGCGGGGCTTTTTTGATTTCATCCATCTCCAAAATGAAATCAGTCTTCGTTACCCAGACTCTGGAAGTATGACAAAGCGTCAGTCTCCTCACCCTCTGTCTCTCCGCTGTCCGAGGATACCGTCTCCTCCACAACTACATCCTCGACAGTCTTTTGACTCACGAAGTCAGATTCCGTCGCACGGATATCGTCACCGACAACCTCTTGCAACTTCTTCTTCAATTCATCATAAGTCTTGAACTGATCTGGAGCAACGAACGCTTGAAGAGAGTGCTGTGTTTTCCACAACTCTTCAAGTTTACCATCATCACCACCGAGCAACTCGGAAGGTGACTCAAACTCAGACTTGTCATAGTTGATGTAACCACCAACCTTACGAACCTTCAACTTGAAGTTCGCACCAGCCCAGTAATCAAATGGGTTGATAGGATCTTCGTCATCAAACTCAGGCTGCATTGCTTCCTGAATCTTGTTGAAGATTTTCACACCATACTTGTAGAGGAACACTTTGCCCTCGTTCTCAGGTGCGCCAGGATCCTTTAGAACAAGGATGTTTGAGATGTAAGACAACTTACGCTTACGATCCCTAGCGATGTCCTTGTCGGATTCAAGACCGCTGTTCCAGAGTTCTGAGTTCATCTCTGAAACTGGATCCTTTTCACCAATCGTGGTGCGAGAGTTTTCGATATACCAGCGACCACCAACCTTGAACGCATGGGTGTAAAGTTTTGCCCAAGGCATATCTTCATTTTCCGGTGCTGGAAGGAACCGAAAAACAGCCATGCCGTTGCTTGCCTTGTCAAGTGTTGGTTTCCAGAAGCGATCATCCTGATAAGAATTTTTCTTCTCAGCACTCTCTAATTTCTTTGTCAGTTCGCTGATGCTACCGACAGACTTTCTTTTCATGTCTTTAAAACTCATAAACTTTCCTTTCCCAAGGATCTCCCTTGGCCTATTACTTTGTGGGAACTCCCCACTTCAAAAAAGAGTACCATGCCCCCGTGGGACATTGATATTATAGTTTAACGTTGTGGCTTCAATTTGCAACTTTTCTTTTATCGGTTTTGTTACAAGTTTACCTGCAACCTCTGGTGACAAACTCATTTCTTCGCATATACATATTACAGCATCTAAATATGTCCCACCATTGTGGAGGACATGCTTTTCGACGAGTTTGGAGAAATTTTCTTGGTCTTTTTCGCTAAATATCATACAAAGAAGTATACCTCCCTTTAAGGAATAAGTCAATACCCTTCTATTTATGGAGTTTTAAATGCCCGACACAGGATCTAACATAATTATCGACATCAGCGGAAACACCGCAAATATGGCAACAGACTTTGCTTTGTCTGGTGTCGGTATGACAAGCGCCCATGTTCCAATTCAGAAAATTGCATTCGGGGACAACACCGCTACTACTCGTGTTTCTTCTAGCGACCCACTCCCCATTACCATCCAAAGTTATCAATCACTCACGGGTGTAACTGGTGAAGTTGGAATTACGGGTGGAGTCGCTATCGGAAACTTTGGTGAACTTCCATCAGGTGGTGGGACATTTGCAACAAATCATAATTTCATTAAGGTTGCCGGATCCACTTCGGGTGATCCTGTTGGAATCACAGGTCACATTCAGGGTATAGTAAGTGGTATTCCGGTCGGTGTTACGGGTACGATTTCAATTCGTGAAAACACTGAAGGGATGTTCGTTCGAGGTCTTAGCGGGACAGACGGATTTAGTGGAACCTTTGCTCCAGTCCGAATCACTGGTGGCAGACATTTTTCACACCTCACAGATTCTATTGAGGTAACTGGTTCTGTTGTTGCCTCTGGTGGTAGAACCATTCTCTCTGCGACTGACAGTATCAAAGTGTTCGGCTCGGATGGTGAAAAGACAATCAAATCTGTTCTTTATAGATCCATCGACGGTGGATCAGCAGGATTCTCCGGAGATGCTCTCAAAGTTGCAGTAACTAATATCGGATCTGGACTTACATTTTCTGTAAACGTCGCATCTACTCACGGTGTCACAAACGCAGCAGAACCACCCCTGAGAATCCAAGGATTTACTGCTGGTTCTGGTCACGATCCTGTTATCGTTCGAGGACAGTACGATGGTGCAGTTCGAGTCACAGCACCATCGGCACTTCCTGTTTCGTTTAGTGGTAATATGGACATTAATGATACCGACTTGATTACATCTCTTGAGTCATCATCAAAACCTCTCATCACTAACTTGTCGAACATCAGCACAAACTCTGATTCGATTCCTCTGATTAGAAATGATCTTTCCACCGGAAACTTTAAAGTTACAGTTTCTGAATCATCACAACCAGAAACATTACTTTCTGGATCCAAAACAGTTTCCACTGTCGCTACTCAAATCGTTGCAAACGCTGCCGTAAAGAGTGGAATCAAAATTAAAGCGAGTATAGACAACACCGACTCAATTTATGTTGGTGGATTCCGGCTCACGAACTCTTCGTCGGCAGGTTATGTACTGGAGCCGGGTGATTCTTGTTACCTAAATATTGATAACGCAGGAAAAATTTATGTTCGCTCCGTGAGCGGCCGTCAACAAGTTTATTACATAGGTTCTTGATATGGATAAAGAGCGAAGAGAGTCACCGAAAAGGAAGTCGAAACTTCAAAGATATTCGACTGACTCTTTCTATGGACTCGAATTCACTACATCTGATCTTAATAGATTCGACAGAAGGCAAATAAGTGCCACCCCAAACTTTATAGTTTCGGGTAGTGATATTATTATTGATTATTCGTCCACAAACAATCCTGCTGATCTTGAAGAACTCACAACAATTTTTCAATCGAAAAAAACAGGAGCGTCTTTTACAATATCGAACGCAAATTACGATGATAAAATTAGAGATGTTAGAGCGGATTTCAATGGCAGTTATTCGTTCAAAAATTTAGTGGGTGATCATAAAATAAAAGCAACACCCACAGGGATAACATTTAGTCCAGATGTTAAAGTTTACAGATCAAACTTTTTTAATAAAGTTCCTTTCATTGGTATAACTCTCCCACCAGAAACTTCCGAAGAATATCAAGTAATAAACCACCTCGGTGTAAACTCATCTGAGTCATTCTCACGGTCAGGGATCGTTCCCGGCGACTTCATAAAAATTTCTGCCGGAAACACCAACATATCGAAAGATCGTTTGTATGAAGTAAAATCAATTGTCGTTGAAAATGACGGAACAGAAATTCTTAAATTAAATCGTCCTGTTCCAGATTTAGATTTAGTGGGAAGTCCCGTTACACTCTCCGTCTTTAAACAATCAACCGAGGGATCACCAAAGCCGGGAACTAATTGTTTTTACGCAAAGTCGGCAGCATTTAACCCCACAACATCATCGTATATTGAAAGCGGTCAACTTGTCGAATGTGAAAATGGTTTTGAATTTTACGGTCTTGCAAAATCAAGAAGAGAAAATTTAAACTACACTTTCATTGAAGGAACAACCGAGGGATTAATATCGGCACCTTTTAATGGGAATTCGTGTCCTAAATGTCCAAAAACTTTCAGTGTTGCAACTATACCCGATGAAAACTTAGAAGACATTGATCCACCAATTCAAAGACAAAATGAAACCAGACAGATACAATTACAACAGCCAAAATCATCAACACAAACATCAATTGCAAATCTTGATTATTTCTTTGAGGATATTGTTGTTAAAAAAGTCAATGGACAACTTATTCTAAATGATAGAACATCGACACAGATAACCGTTCAAGCAACACAAAGATATAGACTCGATATATCGGATCCTTCAATGATAGGAGCAGACATCTCACTTATACCCGAAGGTCAAAATAGACCTCTTATCATAGGTGTTTCACATTTTGGTCGTCCCGGTCGAGAAAATGCAAAAATAGTTTTCATTGGAAACACGACAACAAAAACATTGAATGTTACTGATAATTCTATTCCAATTGCCATGGAGACAACCCTGCCCAGCGATTTACCGACTGGAACCAGAGAGTGTCTACCACCAACAGATGAAGAAAGACCTCCATTCTCACCAAAAGACAAATTCCTTAAATGGGTCGATGAGCAAATGAAATGCTGTAAGTGTTTAATGTTTGCAGAAGCAGGTATTGAATCTTTTAAGTGCCGTGAGTGTGCTTTATGGACAATGTGGAACAGACAAAAAGACGACTATCAATGCAGCATAGATCCGTGGGAAAAAGGATATAGAGGACTCTCTGGATGTTCTGGAAATGGACCGGATGCAATCGGTAGAGATGGTAAGGAGTCAACTTTTTGTAAGCAGGCACTTTCCCCTGCATGGGCAGGTGGATGGAATGATCCACAATTTAAAAGTTGTTTCTGTGAAGGCACAACATATCCCTCTGCAACTCCAGACAACAAAACTAGAAAAGAGTTACAAAAAATGTGTCTTCAGTTGGGAGTGAACAACCACAAACACAAGGTAGATCCCACGGGTGGGGCAAACTACTATTGGAAGTGTGACAAAAAACCAAAGTGGCTCCAATGTAATATTGATGGTGGTAGATGTACCCCTGTTCCATATTGCTCTGGTTGCGGAAACTGTTTCTATAAATGTGACGCAGTTCCTCAGCCATGTAGTTTCTTCACCAACATCGAAACAAATAATCCTGTTCTTGTTCTGTATGGACCAGATGATGATCCAGATGATATTTTAGGTGATTACGATCCGAACGATCCAAACGTTTTTGTTCTTCAAGTTGGTTCAACTTTAACACCAACCAAACCCGAAGAGCCTGTCATACAATACACCAAACCACTCGACATGAGAACTAGAGATGGTGATGAAAATTACTATCTCACTGAAGCACCACCAGAACTCGAAGACTCAAGATTAACGGTGAATGTTGCTTCATATGATCCAAGAGAATGTGCAAACTCAACGAATTCTTTCCAAGAGTGTACGGAGTGTGTTTCAAATTCTCCTCTTCCACCAAAAGGTAGTAATGTTAATGTAGAATGTGACACACAATTGAAAAAACATCAGTGTTGGATAAAACATTATCCAGATCGCAAGCCAAGTGAAAGTCCTTACTGTGATAATGTAAAAAGTTCATGTCGTTCCAACCCACTTGTGATAGATGCGTACGCTATACACTGTAGAACTGAGGATCCTTCTTTCTCTACAAGTCCACCACCGTCACCTTCATCGGGTGGGGCCCCACCTTCATCGGGTGGTGGAGGATATTCCTACTAAAAAAGGGAGCCAAAAGGCTCCCTTTCTTACTTTGATGTTTTTTGAAATCACTCAGTGACTTCAGTAACCTCAGCGGAGGCCTCTTCTTGAACAATGTTTTCGGCAGCAGCCTTTTTCTTACCACAAGTGGTGCAAGGCTTCTTTTCTCCCGTGGGTTGAACTTCACGGAATTGAGGACCACCTGCTGGTGGTGCTTGACCGCCGGGGGGAGGCATCGGAAGGTTAATGGTGACATCGACACCATCTGCGAAAAGTTGTTTCACCTGATCTTCGGTGATAACTTGTCCGGGGAGAACATCAACGATGTTCGAGACAGAGAAAACAAAGAAGTCTTCTCTAGCGGGGGTTTTGTTGAGAAATGCTCTCTTTACAATTTCTTCGGCCATGGCCTTCTCCTTTACAAAAAACGATTAAAACATGTTTTAAAACAGTAGAGTATGTATACGCTCTACAATACGCCGTCTTGGAATCGAACCAAGTTTGCACGATTATAAGTCGTCCTGAGAAATGCCAATTCCTCCCACGGCGCTTTCATATGCTTTCCAGTTTGCATACATTACACGATAAGTTGAGTTATGTCTAGCCTCATCATATGCTTTTTTGAAGATTCTTGCAGACTCCGCTCATAAGGAACTTGCGTGCCATATCAGCGCCAACAAACTTATCCCAAATAAGATAGTCATGGAACATAGCACTAATTCTATTTTTCGCTTTTTATCAATCATTCAAATAATCTCTGAGAGTTTCCTCTCCAAGTTGTGAAATTGCGTTTTCATATCCACCAATCATAGTATTACATCCTGAACAAATCAACCCTCGAACCTTATTTGTTTTGTGACAATGATCATGAACAAATGCTGGCATCGAATACTTCACTGGTGCAAGTCCTTTTCGCTTTCTGTTCTCTGCTGCTTCGTGAAGAATCTCTTCTTCCGTTTTCTTACACAATGGACAGGTGTGGTTTTGACGTTCACAAAGAAATTCATACCCCTCGATTCCTTCAACACCAAACTGCTCCATCATTGAAGCACCGAATTTTCTTCGGTAGTTCCAGTCCCTATCGAATCGCTTCTTTAGTTCTGGGTTTTCTTTATTCCATTTGTTTGTGTCACGCATAATTGATGCGAAGTTTTTTATTACTACAGTGACCGTTTTCGTTGATGTCGAGATAGTTTGATTTCTGCCGATCCTCATCGTGTCCGAGTCGGTAGTTTACTTCTTTGACACCATCGCTAGAAGTGTTTGTGAAGTCAAGGTGAGACTGAACAAAGTTGCGAGCAATCTTCTTTGCCTCTTCCTCGTTCGTGCCAAGTGGAATATCAATGTGTAATCGGTATTGGTTCATTTCTTTGCCTTTCGATACTGCTTGACTTTTACTTCTTCGGTTTTTTTCATCACCATCTTTCCGTTTCGCTTTGACCACTCACGATTGATAATATCGGCTTCTTCGAGTGCCTCTTTCTTTGATTTAAAAAGAGCAACATCTTCTTCCTGTGTTTCATGATTGAAACTGTCAATCATCCACTTGTTCAATTCGTTGTGCCAAAGCCCATACATCAGATCAACTCCTCCAAAACTTTTGGAAGTCCACCTTCGTTTTTCATTTGACGAAGAGTTTTCTTCTTTGCGTTTCGCAGTTCTTCGATGCGACGATCACGCTTTCGATTCTTTCGTTTGCGGTGCTTTGCTTTTACATCTGTTTGTTTGCTGTTTGCCATTATCGACTCCTATGATATTCTCTTTCCAAACGACGGATATTTTCTTTACCCTTCGCAATAACAATTTCACCCGCAGTCTTATGACCATAGATCATGTAACCACGGACTTTGGGAATGTGTTTGTCAACACACCCAACACAATAGTCTGTATCGGGATTCGCTTCAAGTCGAATCTCAGGAATTTTTTCACCACAATCAATACAGTTCATCTTCGACTCCAATCATCAACTAAACCAGAACCAAGGCATATGCCCAGAATAAGACCGAGTGTAAAGCCACCCAATGCAAAAAGCAATAATCCCATCATAACATCCCCTCCTTCCAAAACTTGTCTGCGAGTTTGTATTGTTTCTTCTCTGCCTCTTCTTCTCCGTCACCTTCCCAAGTCCCACGCTCCCATTGGAGAACGTGAACAAGTTCGTGCATCAGAGTTGCAAGAAAATCACGGATGCTTTGATCCGTGGCAACGTTAACAACATAATCAACGATGTCACCTTTGTGACAAGTTCCCCAGCAGTCGAGATGCTTAGAGGTTTGAAGATTGACAAGAACACAAGTATCAGACAACCTGTGTTTGTCTAAAAACCAACCAACCGCAGACTCGGAAAGTTCACGGTAGCACAAATGTTTATGGATGTTGTAGATCCCATGTTTGACAGAAATTGTTTGCACTAGACACTCCTAAGACTCGTTTTGCCATACGGGTATTATAGCAGAATTTGAGTCCATGTCAAGATTCAATCACCCATCAACCATCCAAAGAATCCCTTAGATTCCGCTGGTTTCGCTGGTTTCGCTACATCCTTGTCATCGAGACAAACTGGCTCTTCTTTGACAATTGGCTCGGTCGAACCTTGGACGATGGCAAAATATTTCGGCAGGTCCTCTTTATTTTTGTCGGCACGCTTTGCGGCCCGTTCGAGTTCTTTGTCCGTGAGCAAAAGCATCACGACATCATCTTCACCTGCACCCGCTTCAGATTTGACATGGGTGGCAAAAAAGTATTCTCTGTCTGCCGCACGATGGGCATTTGTGTTTTTCACTTTCATAACTTAATCCTTTGTTTTCCAAAAATATTCTTCAGTATCACCTAAACGATATTCAAAGCCGTTTTCGACTTGATAAAATTCCGTGCTAACCTTGAAGTCAGGTTGCTTCGGATTCTTGGGAGTAAGAGAGTTGTCATACACTCGCATTCGATTGTTTGGGTATAAGGCAAACTGACCGTTCTCAAGTTTGAGACAATTAAACGACTTATGTTCTTCTGGAATTTCAGCCGTGCTAGAATCAATTTCATCTGTGTGAATGTGGTAGTTGTCGAGCGTGAAGAGATATTCGGCTTTTACGATCTTGTGTGATCGTGTGAAGATTTCAAAGTCCATACTACCGATAAACTGTTTGTAAATGGCAGTCACACCATAGTCCATGCAGTTCCAGAATTGCAAGTCTTGAAGTCCAAGATCCAGTTCAGGTTTCTCTGGATCAGAAACAAAAGCAGAGATGGGCAGTTTGTCATACAACGCACCATACTCTGGCAAATAAGTTTCAAAATAAAATGCTCTGCCAGGCAAACTCTTTGCCGTGACCCAATGACCCTCTACAAATTCACCGTGTCCGCTCTGTCCATCTTGAAGATATTCTTTGCGAACCCAGACTTTTTGATTCGGTATATTTGCAATCATGTGTGCCATTGTTTAACCCCATTCGGTAAAAGAAAACTTCCAACGTGAATCCCAGCATTGTAATACTTGAGATCACCCAAATCATATCCTAGAGTTCCGTGTCGGTAATTTCCATTTGGGTGGAACGGGCTATAATGACCATCAGAGCAAATTTGAAAACCGATTGTTCCCGAAGGATATGTCGGAACCATAGTGTAATAATACTTAACAGATCCAAAGTATTTAGTCTTAAATTTCTTCATGTCAGAAATCATGTCCGCATTGTAGAACATGCTTTCAGACTGAGACACAATCATTCCGTGTTCACGAATCGCTTGAGTGAGTTGTTCATAAAATTTTTCTGTGAACAAAGACGCACCCACACTAAACGGATCGGTCGAATCAATGAGAATAACATCATACTGAAACTCTAAGTTCTCAATGTATTCTGCACCATCGTCGAAATGAATCGTTACTCTAGGATCTCTGAAGCCAGATGAGATGTTCGGAAAGTATTCGTCAGAGATTTTGATAACCTCTTCGTCGATCTCGACCAAATCAATCTTTGTAACATTCTTGTGCTTTGCAACCTCACGAACAATGCCACCGTCACCACCACCGATCACCAGAACACGCTCTGGTTTTTCATGTGATGTCAAGGGAACATGTGCGAACATCTCATGGTAGTTTGCTTCGTCAAACTCGGTGAGTTGAATCACACCATCGAGTTGCAAAAGTTTACCAAAAGACTTTGTATCATAGACTTTAATGTTTTGGTATTTGGACTGAACCTCTTTGATTAACTCACCGTCAATTGAAATCGTTCTTCCAAGTGCCTCATCCCAACTATCTGTAATTTTCATTGCCGAATATTCACCTTACATTCAGATTTGTCTGCTCCAAAAAATTCTTTGCTAAATGCTTCGACCACTCTTTGATCATACCACTTGCAACTAAAGATATCCAAATACGCTGTCCATGTTTTATTTGCAAAGTGACCGGAGATCAAAGACGTTTCGATCAACTGCGTCATGGAGAACCCCTCCACCTTCGGATCCTCTCCAAAGTGAATGACGTTACATGGACCGAATCTTTTCATGCCGATCAAGTCACAGAGTTCCACAACATATCGCTCGATCTCGTCAGCGTGCTTGATTCGGTAATTGCAATTGTATAGATCAACACAGGTAGAAAGTCCCCATGTTTCTCTCCCCAAAAATTGTTTCTTGCTCACATAGTTCATCGCTGTAAAAACTCATACTCCATGTCGTGATTTCCAAACGTGTCCAAAAGAATCCGAACAACCTTTGTCACATTAAAATCTTTGCAAGAAAAAACATCGAAGTAGTAAGCGTTATCTTCGGGGTATGTGTGAACAGAGATGTGAGACTCACCAAGAACAAGAAAAGCCGTCACACCTTTTTCTGGAAACTTGACAAGATCGAAGTCACGCATTTTAGTTGTCTTGGTTGTGCTAACAGTTTTGTCGAAGACTTCTCTCCACAGAGATTCGTCATCGACATCTGCACTTACATCCTTACCGTTAACTAGAAGATGCTTTCCATTCATGGTAATAGTTTACTTTGATTTTTTGTTTCTGTCAATATATCTTCTGTAAATTGCAGCAGCAGCATCTTTATTTGCTACTCTTGCTCGCTGCTCCATCGCAACAGCGGCTTGTATTTTATGTGCATGGGATCTGCTCGACGACTCGATCTTTTTCACAGATGCTCTTGCAACTGAGGCATTCTTGAAGCCAAGACCGTGGATTGTGCCTTTTGGATCCTCGTCGGTGTAGAGATCGGAATGCTTTTTGGATTTTGCGGGTTGACCTTCTTTCCGTGGGATTCTTGGGTTTGCTTCTTCTTTTTGTAATGCCTTTTTAATATCATCTGGTAAAGGTTCATTTGCAAAGACATGTCTAATTTTAATCTTACCAGTCTTTGGATCTGGAACACCGATGAACTTAGTCGATCCAAGACCAGTTCTTGGTCCTGTTCTGTTTGGATCCCTCTTTACCTCTTCAGCCAATTTGGGGGCTTTTTTTCTTGTCCCCCTGAATCCCCCTCCGTCGGCATCAACTTCAACATCAAATCCATATTTTTTGCCCAATTGGTTTGCAAGTCTTGTGTAAAGTTTTGATCTTCCGCTCCGAACAGGTTTTCCGCTTTCATCTCTGATAATTTCCCCAGTTCGATCATCTCTCTTATGCTCTAGATCCGCCGGTATGAGAGCCTCAATACCCTTTGTTTTTGGATATTTTTTCATGTGTTGATCAACAGCACTTAAAACCGTTGAGAAAATTTTTGTTGTGTTTCCTGCTCCAGTCGGGGTGCTTTGATCATCCACATCAAATGCTAAATCGTAATGTCCTCGTCCCCTGCCGAATGCCTGAGAAAACATTACTTTGCCCTTCTTAACTTTTTTTTGCTCCCCCTCTGCTGGAATTTCAAAACCATAGTGATGCTCTATGTCACCATACAATCTGTCTTTCGTATATGTCGTGGGAAAGGGATTGTCCAGTGATTCAGCAAATGCGGAGGAAGGTCTCAAGTTAGCCGGAATACTACTACTTGTGTCAACTGGGGTTTCTCCTTTTCGTGTTCCCCTAAAGCGTCCTTGCTTCATGTTAATATCAACATCAAATCCATATTCTTTGGCAAAATGATTTGCAAGACGCTTGTAAAGTTTTGCTCTTCCACTAGGAATGAATTTTCCGTCTTTGTCTTTTACGATATTGCCATCCGAATCTTTCTTAAACTGATCACTGTCTATTATGATAGCATTAAAACTCTTTGCATCTGGCTTCATTTTCATAAACTGTTTAACAGCACTTTTGACCGTTGATAAAATTCTTCCTGCGTTACCTTTTCCAGTTGTCTTGGTTTCACCACCCACATCAAAAGATACCTCATAATGTCCTTTCTTAGCCGCTTCACGACTGGACAGTCGGCTCGGATTAAATTCAACTTTACCTTTCGTGGGTTTTGAAAGTTGAGGAAGTCTGCTTTTAGTGTCAATTGGTGGCACTTCAAAATCAAAATAATGTCGCTTACCACCATCCAACTTTTCTTTCGATCTATATGTTATAGGGAATGGTTTATCCAGCGATTCATCTATTTTTCGTGTTGCCTTAAAGTATCCTCCATCCATATCAACATCAACATCAAATCCATATTCTTTGCCGAAATAATTTCCAAGACGCTTGTAAAGTTTTGCTCTTCCACTAAAAACAGGTTTTCCGTCTTTGTCTGTAACTACATTGTCATCCAAATCTCTCTTATACTGATCACCGGGCATTATGTTAGCCTTAAGAACCTTTGTATCTGGATTATTTTTCATAAAATCTTTAACAGCACTTTTGACCGTGGAGAAGACTCCTCCTGCACTTCCTCCTCCAGTTGTATGCATGTCACCATCTATATCAAAAGACAATTCAACATGTCCCTTCTTAGTAGGATTTCCTGACGCATCAACAGCCGGAAGAAACTCTATTGTGCCTTTTTTGGGATCTGAAAGTTTATCAATTTTGCTTTCGGGCTTCCTTGGTGTCACTTCAAAATTATAATAGTGACGCTTACGACCAGAAATTGTTCTTGTTTTATATGTTGTAGGGAATGGTTTGTCCAGTGATTCACCTAATTGCTGCTCTCCCCGTAACACCCTGTAGATCGTCTCTGTGGACTCCTTACCGAGAGAGGGGGCAATCATTCGCTGAAACTCCTTGACGTTGCCTGAGCGTGCTGCTGCTCTTACAGCGGTGCCTGAGACTGGGTTTGCATCACGCTCACCTGCGGAGTGCAAAGTCAGGTTTGATATGTTGATTCTTTTCTCTGGATCCTCGTGTCCCATGTATTTCTTAATCATGCCACCGATGTCTTTGACACGATCACCACCAAGCACCAAGTGAACATTTTTGTATCCGAGTTTGCCTAAATGTTGTGCCGCTTGAAACGGATTGGTGATTTCTTCCGAGTCGGGAACATTGACTCCATAGTGCTTTCGGAGCATATCGGACTTTGTATTAAAATCTAAAGGATTCTTTTTGTCACCGCTTTTTCGGCTGGTGAAAACAAAGGGATGTGCCCCTTTCTCTTTTGCCAGACTTCCAACTTGCTTGATGAGAGTTTCGTGTGCCGATGTGATAGGCTGGAACCTACCGAATGTCATGACGGCAGTGTCGTTCTTTTCTTCTGCAAGTGAGAAATCTCTAAACTTCATAATCCGCTTCTTGTCATTCCTAGAACTTTTTGAATCTGAAGATCACACTGGGCTTCCCGTTGTTTGCCAGGCCAGTGTATGTAGTCCTTGGCTTTGTTCTTCTTCAGGTTCAAAAGCAAGGGAACAACGGCACGCTCGATCTCAAGAAGTTTGGCTTTGAGAAGTTCGTCATATTGTGCTTTGACTTGGTTTGCACCCTCGCAAGTCGAGTTCATTTCAAGAATCAAATCGAGTTGACTCTTGATCGCTGCAATCTCATCGGGGGTTGTCTTAGAAGCATCAAGTTCAAGAAGTTCGTTCAGATCACCATCGTCCGCTGCGGTGAATCCAAAATCAAAACTGTCATCTAGATACTCTTCTGGAATATCGTGATTAAAATCTGCCATTACTTTTTTCTCCTTCTCTTGCCACCAAGAGTTCTTGTTATCTCATATGCGGGTCTTAATCGTGTTTTAGCACGCAGAGGCATTGCATCCCTAGATCCATCGTCATCAAGTTCCATTTTTCGACGAATATTTTTGGGTATATTTTGAACGGGATACTTAAGAACCGTTATTCCCTCTTCACCAACATTAAGAGCCTGAGCAACGGCACCAGTCCAGTAATCTAATGCCCTACTACTCGTAACAAACGCTCTTGGCTCTGTAGTTCTCCGTTTGTAATCACTCTTGGCACCAAACTTACCTTTAGATTTTTTTGATGGTTTTAACCCTGTTTTCTTGATCTTTTCGGCACGCTCAGGGGTCGTGATATGATACACGAATTTCTTCGATGCCCACCGCTGTTGATCGGGTGTCGCTTCAGTCCAGTTCTCGGATATGAATTCAAGGAATCTCTTCATACCCGTATTTATAATAGTCCCACCGAGACTCGAACTCGGACTGGATGGATTTTAAGTCCACTGCCTCTGCCATTGGGCTATGGGACCTGATTAGTCTTGAATAAAGGTTTGGTTTGAATAGTCGTTATGACCGAGAAGCAATTGTGAAATCTGTCCTTGGGTAACTTCAACAACCTCACCAGACACTTTATACTGAATGGTAACAGTCTCTTCGTTGATTGAAACAACTGTTGCTTGTCTGTTTGATTCTTTGCAGTAAACTTGTTGTCCGACGCTATAACTCATGTGTTTCTCCTTGTGCCACTTTTTAAGCCAGTTTAGCACAATTATGTATTTTTTATTTTAATGTCGGAAAACAATACCTGTGTATATCTTTTGCGACAAACGCTCTCGGCAGGACTCGAACCTGCAATCTACTGATTAGAAGTCAGTTGCATTGTCCAATTATGCTACGAGAGCAGAAGATTAATACTTCAGTCTCGAACCATTACCGGAACGTGATGTTCTGGAGCGGCTTGCTTTTGCTTTGTTTTTACGCTTCTTTGTTTTTCCACCTTTCAAGAGACCTTGAACGTGGGCTTGTTGTTGTGTTGATGTTCTTGCCATAATATCACTTCGTTAAAGTTAAACCTTGTTTTGGAGGGGTCACGATACCCGTTCCTGTTTGTTGATTATACTGATTAATCAACTCTTGTAAAGGCTCACTTACACAAATAAGTTTATCTTTTCCAATTTCTGTCGTTCCAGAACCCTCTTTAAACATAGGGAATCCGATCATCGCAACACCACCTTGTTGTGGATCAGGAATCAACTGAAGAATAGATTTACAGATATAAGAGGTTTTTGTTTCCTCTTCAATATCGGCAAGACACTCCTGACCGGAGATAAGATTAAATAATTTAAATGCCATGTGTCACACCTTTCGGGCAGTTGCCCATAATTTTTTGCCATGTAGAACAATACTGCTCTTTCTGTTCACAATACACACATTGTGCCCGAGCAGGAACTAAGTTTGGATAATCAATTGCCCGTTGAGAACCTGCTTTGATATCCTCTCTGGTGAGAAGAACATCAAAGTAAACACCATCAATTTCTACCACTGTTGGATAGTATTCTGTATTTTCTTCCATCGTTACCTTTCAATCAAGTCGTTTTAAAATATTTTTGTAAACCGCATCAAGAGTAAAGTGCGAACGATACACTTTATTCATTTCCTCACGCATGTTATCTTTTGTCTCTTGAGACATCGACTTCAATCTATCATACAAAGAGCAAATTTCATCTGGGTTTACTATAACACAAAATTTTCTCCAGTCAAGTTCATCTTCCCAAGGAAGATAATGATCGTCTGAAATATAGACTGGAATTGAATTCATTTGCATCGCTTCATACATCCTAAAACTTGTTGGTCCGTAACCTCTTGGTGCGAGACAAAATTCACTTCGACTCGTCGTTTCGATGAAATGTTTAAATTGTTCCTCTGGGACGTTAATGTCCCATGCTCTTGAACCAACTTCCACATCAGACTTGTCCCAAAAATGTTCAATTGTTTTTTTCCGAAGTTCATGTGTTTCTGAACCAACGAATGACGCAAGAATATTTTTTTGTGTTGAGGGAATATAATTTTTGGGTATTGGAGAACAAATCAAAGGAACTGGTATGATGTGTTCACCCTTGACTCTACCACCAGCCGAAAACACCTTTGTATTAGGTGGTAAATGGTGTCTCGGTGCGTCGTCGTGTTGGGCAACAGTAAAATATTTTTGTGTTTGATCTATGCCCCTCAGAACTTGTTGCAACCTATCAAGATCATCAAGCCGAATGCCCTTTTCATTGTAGATGGTCGTCCAAATAATCGGTAGTGCTTTTCTCTCGTAATTGTTTTGCTCACCCTCCGCAAAGAAACGGGTTAAAAAATAATCTTCGAGATATGCTCCGTCTGCATACGGTGGATACGATGGATATGACGATATTGGGCAAAATTCATTACGATAAATTAACATTACAAACCTTGTGTATTAAGCGTGTTTATTAATATGCAAGTGATCCATATGACTCAAATCAACATTATTTTCTGCTTGATGTGAAGCGATGTGTGAAGCAGGTGTGCCACCACGTTCGCTGCCAACTTTTACTCCCCTGCTCTTAAGATGTGCAATCGCTTGCTCTGGTGTTCTTGTCGCTTCGTGTGTTTTAAGAGCCTTATTTGATTCAAGTTTAATTTGACCAACGGCATTGTGGTGTCTGAAACCCTCATTGTTTCTTTTACCCGGCTTCGGTCGCATGTTAAGAACAAACCCAGATGAACCAGCGTGTGTTGACAACAAAGGGACACCTAAGTTTGCAACATCAGCACCTGTTCGGAAAAGACCTTTATTTTTCATGTAAACATAATCTTTCCCAACTGATTTGTATGATTGTCGAATAATGGAGTCGGGAATGTTTGAGACTGAAAATTTACCGCCGTCTTGGACTGCTGCCGCAGCGGCAGTGTATGATCTTTTATCCGTTTGTCCGAGTCTATGATTAAACTCAGTTCGCTTTATATCCTTGTGCCCATGACCATAATGATCTGTTAAGTGACCACCAAGAGTTGTTTTTCTTGAACCAACAAGGTGCATTCCACCGTTAATGTATTTGTGAATTACAGGGTTTCTGTGTGCTGCGTGCCAACCTGCATGACTATCGTACTTAACATATATTTGGTGAAAGTCTTTATTATCCATTCCAATCTCAAGACCATGAGATCCACCGCTGTGACTTAGGTGAGCATCAAGACCAGTGTCCCCAATTTTGGTGCCCGATCTCAAAGGTCCACGAAATTGAAATTCAAGTTTGTCTGCATTGTGAGAGTATGCCATCTCATTGATTTCAGTCCATTCGGATAATTTAAGCATTCTTTTTCCCCTTTTGGGTATTTATGGTCTTTTTGCCTTGAGGCTTAATCTTTTTGGACTTACCGAAGGCAAGATCCCAGTTTGCATCCCACTTCTTTTTATCAACTTTTCTGTATGCGTCACCTTTTCCTGCCATGTTACCCCCCTAAAAGCCAACGACTGGATTTGAACCAGCAACCTGTTCATTACAAGTGAACTGCACTACCGTTGTGCTACGTTGGCATATCGCTATCTTTGGACAATCAGTTGCCACCATCAATCTATTCCAAAGTAAAAGACAAAGAATCATTTTCTTTATACTCCAAGTATCGGATCTCATCCACATAACCAGCGGCAATCGCAGTGTTAATCATAAGATCCGAGGACTTTCCCTTCTTGGGCTTTGCTGAAAAGTAAATAACATAGTTTGCGTTTGGGTATTTTGTTTTCAACAAAGCACCGTTGCAGATGGCTTTTTTCACATTGTCTGTTCGTTGTGCGCCGGGACGTTTTTTATTCCCAGCCTTTCCACCTTTATCCTCACCATACTCGACAACCCCGTTCTTTTCGGCAATATAATCTACATTGATTCCAACTTCAGGTATTTTAACATTGTTGCCGAGTATGGTGTACCCACGACTTAGCAAATCTTCATTTACTAAATCTTCAAACTCTTTGCCAGAAGCAGTGCTTTCTGATTGAAAGTTTGATTGGGTTGGATAATCGGTTTCACTCATTGTTGACGATACAGATCATCAATCGAGTTTTGTAGACCACGAACTTCATCATCAACATGTCTGAGAACATTATCGTTCATGATGTCGATGTCACGATGCACACGCTCAAACAAGAGCATACCGATCAAAAACACCGCAGAAACAAGGGTATATTCGATTCGATCTTCGATAAGACCGACAGCGATTCCTGCAATAAGCAAACATGTAACCAAGTATTTGTCTCTAAACATAATAACCTCCTATACTGTCATCAAATTCTGGACCGGATCCCACCAATCGGGAGTTTTACCGTCCGGCCACTTTGCAAAATAACCTTTTTCACCATTATAGTAATTTCGATACGCTTGAACAGCATTATCTTTAACTTTATATTTATCGGGCATCGCTTGAGCAAAATTTGTCATCGAGTGTGGAAATATCACCGACAGTGCATTCGGCACACGACGCAACTTTTTGATCAAGTCCTCCGACGAATGAACCTTGCCATACCGCTCGGTATACTCTTTGCACAGAGCATAAGCGTGCTGCCAATGCCAAGTGTAATTGATCTCGTTAGCCATCGTCCAAACTGTGCATGGATGCCCAACGAATGACGCTTTCCAAAGGTAATCTTCACGATCATCGTCCACTTTCCATCGTTTGATTTTGCGGCCGTTCTTGGAATAGTCTGTCCACTGAGTCCCGTCAAGCACTCTGTGAGCCGTTGACAGCATTTGTCCCGACTCAATTATCATTTTTACTACATGCTTATTACAGACCGACTGAGCAGCGACAATCGGATCGTTATCGAGAACAAATATGTTCATAAGACCTCCTTTTGTCGAGATTTTACTCTTGTTCTTCCTCCGTGTCAACCTCTTTGTCGTCGGATGTTCGTGCTTCTTCGATAGAATCGACATTTTCCATGTAAAAACTGATCCATTTACCTCTTACGATATCCCAAGCGTAAACTCTGGTGTCCGGCATCACTTCCATACGCTCAATCATGCCCAACATTGTCCGAATTTGCGTCGGAGGCACCAAATCTGGACGCAAAGTGACTAAATCCGACGATTTTTCACCCGATCCAACCTCTCGAAAGACAATTTTCTTAACTCCTTCGGAAAATTCTTGCACTATTTCGGGTTTTGTGTAGTTTATCATAAATATTTCCAGAAAAAGGAGCGAAAATGCTTAGTTTACAGCACTATTTAGCACTTCAAGAAGCAAGGGCACGAAAAATGAGTTACGTTGACATCGGGCATCAAGACGATGCACAGTTTTCGGACTTATATTTGTTCCATGAGCCGGGCAAAATACACATGGCTAATGCAAATGATCTTGCAAAGAAGACAAATCGAAAACCAAAGCACGTCAATCACGCCGACATGGATAACTTTTACCACCAATCAGATGATGACATGCACGAACCGATTGCACGAGGAAGAATCGACCATGCAAAACGT
>LUMP01000011.1_pt1 | contig 157163 bp, 176 predicted proteins | sample 729641 | NCBI WGS metagenome assembly LUMP01 (sample SAMN03860260, study PRJNA289734) | marine metagenome | biome: seawater column; feature: ocean; material: water; isolation source: Red Sea water column Station 12 - depth 47m | place: Saudi Arabia: Red Sea | collected 2011-10-15 | depth 47 m | reverse complement strand
TCAGAATGGTGTTAAAGTTATTGTTATTGATCATCATAAGGTTGATACCCATCTCCCCAAAACCTTTGCTCATATCAATCCAACACGAAAAGAAGATAAATCTAATTTAAATCATTTAGCAGCAGTGGGATTAACATTCTTGTTTGTAGTTGCTCTAAGAAGATCCTTAAGAGAAAGGCAGGAATTCAATGATATAAAAGAGCCTAATCTCAAAAAATATCTTGATGTAGTAGCATTAGGAACAATTTGTGATGTTGTTCAGTTAAAATCTTTAAATCGTGCTTTCGTTAAAGAAGGTTTAAAAATAATTAATAATACAGAAAAGGCAGGATTAAAAAGTCTATGTTCTGTGGCAAAAATAGAAAATATTGATGTGTATGAGCTTGGATATATTTTAGGGCCAAGAATTAATGCTGCTGGAAGAACTGGTTCTCCTGAATTAGGTTTTAGACTCTTAACTTCTGATAATGAAGATGAAACAAATGCCATTGCAGATAAATTAAATCAACTTAATCAAGAAAGACAAAATATTGAAAAAGAAGTTTTGGATCAATCTATAGAAAAAGTTGAAAATCATATGCTGGAAAATGGTTTAAATGATTACCCAAATTCAATTTTTGTTTCTAATGATAATTGGCATTTAGGTGTTTTAGGAATAGTAGCTAGTAGATTAAAGGAGAAATTCCATAGACCATCATTTGTTATTTCTTCTAAGGATGATATCAGCACGGCCTCTGCAAGGTCATTGCCAGGTATTGATATAGGTAAGATAATTATTGAAGGTGTTAATGAGGGAATTCTCTTATCTGGAGGAGGGCATGCTATGGCAGGAGGTTTTAGTCTAGAGAAAGATAAAATAGAAGAATTTAATATGTTTTGTGATAGTAAGATTTTGGAGTTAGACCAGGATATTCTTACAAAAAGGACACAAAAATATGATGATATTCTTGATAATATTGAAATTGATCGGAATTTTTATGAATTTATTAATAGGGCATCACCTTATGGACAAGGTAATCCAGAACCAAAGTTTATTGTTCCTAATGCAGAGATCGAGTTCTGCAAGACTGTAGGTAAAGGTCACTTAAAGCTTAAAATTTCTGGTAATAATTATAAAAATTTGGATTGTATTGCTTTTAATGTAATTGGAACTCCACTTGGTGACTTGATAACACATCATTCTGGAAGCTTAATACATTTTATTGGCGTTATTAGAAAAAATGATTGGCAAGATTTTAAAGGTATACAATTACAAATATTTGATGCATTTATAGCCTAGATTCGATATTAATTTTTCGATATAAAGATATAGCGCGGTCCCTTCGTCTATCGGTTAGGACGCCAGGTTTTCAACCTGGAAAGAGGGGTTCGATTCCCCTAGGGACTGCCATTTTAATTTAACTTAGGAATAAGAAATGAAAAAAATAATATTAAGTTTTTTTATAATCTTTCTTTATACAGAAGATGTTTTTTCATCCAATAATATTTTATCAACTGATGAGGCTGTAGAACAATTATTGGGATCGCCAGATAAAGCTAAAATTAGAATTCAAAAGATTACAGATAATTTGTATTTATTTTTTGGATTGGGAGGAAATATAGCTGTTTCGATAGGAGATGATGGTGTGTTAATTGTTGATGATCAGATTCCTTCACTTATTCCAAAAATTAAAGATGCAATAAAAAAAATTGGTGGAGGAGATTTAGTTTACACTATTAACACTCATTGGCACTTTGATCATGCTGAAGGTAATCTTGCCTTAGATCCAAACATTACAAAAATAATATCACAATCAAATGCTAGAGATTATATGTCTAGAGGTGGATTAATTGACATGGTAAGTTCAAGAATAAATCAGGAACCTTATCCTGATTATGCACTTCCAGTTATTACATATGAAAATGGAATGACCTTATATTTTAATGATGAAGAAATAGAAATTGTTCACTTTGGACCAGCTCATACATCAGGTGATTCTGCTGTTATATTTCATAATCAAAATGCAATTCATTATGGAGATGTTTTTGTTACTGAGGGGTATCCATTTATTGATGTTAGCAGTGGGGGAAGTATAGATGGTATAATTAATTTTCTCTCTAAATCTTTAGAAAAGTTGAAACCTGGAGCAATTATTTTGCCTGGTCATGGGGAGATAGCGAATATTCAGGATGTTAAGGATATGATTAGTATGTTAGAAACTGTAAGAGACAGAATTTCTAAAATGATTGATGAAGGAAAATCACTTCAGGAAGTAATAGATGCAAAGCCAACAAAAGATTTTGACGAAAAATATCCAGATTGGTTAGGTAATTTTGTTAATAGGGCGTATGCAAGTTTAAAAGAAGGTAAATAAAATTAGTTTTGTGTATTAGATAATTCTTTTCGATTTTTATAATACCCTCTTAGCCCTATATATGTATGAATTATGTTAACTATTACAAATGCGTAAAGATCAAGGATGATAAACATCATTGCTCCTGTGAATCTTCCTAGAGCTGTAACTATATACCCACTAAGGCGAGATTTAGGTTTAGTTGAACTTACTAAATAAACTCCCAAAAGACTTATAATTACGATAACCCATTGACCATATTTAACAATTTGTTCTGCACTTGATAAATCCATAATAATTTCTCCATCAATTATTAATTATTTTCACGAATACAATTCTTAAAGATATACTTTGCTCTTTCCTGAGGATTTGGAAATTTATCTCTCAAATTTTTTGATCTTATCTCAAGGCTAACATCTAAATTAGAAAGACTCATTTTAAGTATTTCATCCTGATCTGCTTCTCCTTGACTTAAGCAGCATCTGTCATCAATGGCTGCTAGTATATAATCATCTCCCGAAAGCTCTTTTGATGATTGGTAAAAATCACAACCTTGTATATATGGAAATAAAGGATTATTTAAATTAGGTAATTTTTCATCAGATCTATTTATATGCATTAAATCAATTAAAATTCCAGCTACCGGATGATTAATCTCAGTAATAAAGTTAATTGCGCTATCTAATGATTTAGTCTTGGTAAATTCTCCAAATTCGAGACAAACTCTTATATTTTCTTTTGCATACTCGCACATTTTATAAAATTGACTAAGAGCCTTATCGTAATCATCATGTCTATTTACAACTAAGATATTTTTAGCAGATAACTCAAGGCCTACATCAATAATTAGTTTATGGTTATCACTTAAAATATCATCGTGTTCAAGCCATGTAACTTCAATATCGATTAGCTGAATTTTAGTTTTTTCAAGAGACTCTTTTGTTTTACTTAGAGCATTGTTATCCCATGTTGTATTTGTATCTAACCACATACCTGATGATTGAAAACCGGCTTGATGTGCTATTAATGGAATATCCCAGGGTAAAGCATCGGGGACGCATCCAGCTGCCATTGCCCATAAAGGTTTATTTTTTTTACTGTTCAATTTTAAAACTTATAATTGATTTTACATTATTACTAATTGATCAGTAATTATGAACTTTTCTACGCTATCTTTTTCTATCCCATCGTTAGACATTGCTTTTGCAGTTTCTTCAGAATCAAAAATTTCATTAAACTTATCTAAATCATCGGTTTCAAAAATTGCTAAAACAGATTTATTATCTGCTGATCCCATATAGGCAATTGAAACACCCTGGCTTTTAAATAATTCGCCATGCGTTTTAAATTCTTCTTTCCACTTTTCTTCACTTTCTACTTTTGCTCTTACACCAACTAAAGGCATCTTTTACTCCATGTTAAATTTGATTATGACTCTACCATTTATATAAGTTATAACAATAAAATGTTTTTTTTAAGATTATTTGGTTGGACCATTATTTGGTTAATTTTAAGTTATTTAATATTTCAGATTGTTAATTAATCACTAATTGTAAATGCTAAATTTAAGATATCATTTATTTCTTGTATCTTTATTACCTTTTATAGCTATTCATTTATCTTTAATATTATCAATCCAAAATGATTTTTTAGACTTTTGCTATCCTTATGTTGATGGTTGTTATTCTATTAGTAGGGCAGCAAGACAACCTTACTCAATTATAATATTTAAAATTTTAATGATTACCTCAGCAGGGTTTCTCTTTTTTCTATGGCAAAGAATTTTTAATAAAGAAAAAAATAAAAGTCCTATTTTAATTGGTAAAATTGGATCTTTGTTCTTAGTTATTTATGTTATTGCTCTAGGAAATGATGGATTTATTTATGAGTTTATGCGCAGGATTGGGGTATTTATTTTTTATATATTTACTTTAACTTCACAGTGGATATTCACATTTTCTCAAAGCATCAAAAGAACTAAATTCTCTATTAATATCAATTTGTTAAAATTTACATCTTTTAGTCAAATCTTGTTATTTATACTAGCCACTCCTTTCTTTTTGATAATAAAAAATGATGGATCTATAGAGAATATTTTTGAGTGGTGGATAACTTTATTTATCACTATTTGGTTTTTTGTTAACTTCCTCTATTATAAAAAAAATGATTAATAATGATGATATCCAAAATTTTAAAAGTTTAATTGATACATGTTCAAATATAGTAATTTTTACTGGTGCAGGTATATCTACTGAGTCAGGAATTCCTGATTTTAGAAGCCCTGGAGGCATATGGACTAAATTCAAGCCAATCGATTTTTCAGAATTTATGTCTTCTGAAGAAGCAAGAATAGAATCTTGGAGTAGAAAGTTTAGTATTGATAATGAAATTAGCGAAGCTAAACCAAATGTTGGTCATTTGGCTATATCTAAACTTGTTTCAATGGGAAAAGTTAAAAAAGTAATTACACAAAATATAGATAATTTACATCAAGATTCTGGAATACCATCAGATCAAGTGATTGAATTACATGGAAATACTACTTATGCTAAATGCTTATCATGTTTTCAACGCTTCGAAATTGCTGATATCAAAAGGGAGTTTATTAAAAATAAGAAAGCCCCTACATGTGAAAGTTGTGGGGGCATAATAAAAACAGCAACTATTTCATTTGGCCAATCAATGCCTGAAAAGGAAATGATCGATGCTCAAAATGCAACTTTATCATGTGACTTATTTATAGCTATAGGATCTTCTTTACAGGTCTATCCTGCAGCAGGATTTCCTATTCTTGCTAAACGAAATGGATCAAACTTAATTATATTAAATAGAGAGCAAACTGATCTTGATGGTTATGCTGATTTAGTTTTGAATTATGAAATTGGTAACTTTATGAATGAGGTATTTCAATTAATTAACTGATTATAAAGTATAATCACTTAGTTTATCAAAATCTTTATGAATACCTTTTGAGGCTCTAACGCAAATATAATCTTTTTTTAGAACGATAGATTTAAGGCCCTCATCCTTATTTTGTCTTTTTATGTCTTTTGCGATAATTTTCAATATTTTTGATGGGAAAATTATTGGATTTCCTATTTTATTATAACAAATTGGCACACATATTTTTTTACTATTATAAGTTAAAAATTGATTAATCAAATTATTCAAATCTTTAGATTTAACTAAAGGCATATCAGCTAAACCGATTATCACACCAGTAGAATTCTTATTAATATTTTTAATTGCAATCTTTATTGATGAAAGTAATCCCTTTTTATAATCTCTATTATGATGTGTTAAAATATTGAAATTATTAGCTATTCTTTCAATTTTTTCCTTTTCATAGCCTGTTATAATGTTATTTCTACTTACTTTAGAAAGCAAATAATTTTGAATTGTATGCTCTATTAAAGGTTTGCCTTTATATTTCTTTAATAATTTATTTACTCTACCTGTTCTTTCCGAGCTTCCTGCGGCAAGAATAAAGGACTCTATAAACATTTATCTTAACTTCCAATCATCTCTTAATTCTGAATTAAGAAAGTTATTATGTCTTAATGCGGCAATAATTTCAGAAAGAATTGATATTGCTATCTCATTTGGTTTTGCAGCATTTATCGGTAGCCCAATAGGGCCATTTACTTTTTTTATTTGATCATTGTTAAATCCCAGATCTTTAAGCCTTTGAATTCTATTATTATGTGTCTTTTTGCTTCCTAAAGCACCTATATAGAAACATGATGAGTTAAGGGCATATGTTATGGCCGGATCATCAAGATTAGGTTCATGGGTAAGGGTAACTATTGCTGTTCTGTTATCAATTTTAATATCTTGGAAACAATCTTCTGGCCAGGAATTAATAATTACATCATCCGGAAATCTTTCAGCTGAAGCGAATGCTTCTCTTGGATCTATAATTGTAACATCAAAATCAAGTAATTTTGCTATTTTACTTAAGTATTGAGAGATGTGAACTGCTCCAACTATTATCAAGCTTAGAGGAGGGTTATACGGATTAATAATAAATTCATTGTCTTTGTAATTTACAATAATTAACTGATCGCTGACTAGAGCTTCCTGTACAAATTTTTGCATATCAGATTTTTCATTTTTATCGGAGATAATAATTTCAACATGACTATCATCAATTTTTGAAACAGTGCAAAACGACTTTTTTTCTTTATTAAGCTTAATGATTTCTTTTAATATTAAATTATCCATTATTTGAGGATTTCTATTCTAATTCTAATATCACCACCACATGCCAGACCAACTTCCCAGGCGGTGTCATTTGTAATTCCATAATCAATAATTTTTACTTTAGGGTCATCAAATAATTCTAAAGCATTTGCCACAACATCGCCTTCAACGCAACCTCCAGAAACAGAACCAACCATATGACCATCATCTCTAATAGCTAATTGAGAACCAGCTCTTCTTGGTGCAGAACCCCATGTCTTTAGGACGGTTGCAATTGCAACTTTATGACCTTCGTTAATCCAATCATTTGCTGTTGAAAGAATTTCAATATTACTCATATTAGATTTTCGACTGCTCTAATTGTCATTACATCTACTAAATTAGCTCTATACGCAGAGTCTGCATGTATGTCTGACATTACTCCATCAGAACTAAGTTTAATGCTTTTTGCTTTTTCTATAGTTAATTCACTTGATAGAGCTTCTTCCATTTCTGTCCATTTAAAGACACCATTTTCACTTGCTCCAGTAACTGAAACATTAATGCCATCATCAAAAACAGCTACATAAACACCAGCCATTGCGTATCTTGATGCAGGATTGGGAAATTTCATATATGAAGCTTTTTGCGGAATACAAAATTCAATAGAAATTACAATCTCATTTTCTTCAAGGGCAGTTTCAAATAAGCCAACAAAAAAATCTTCTGCAGATATTTCTTTTTTGTTTGTTTTTATTTTTGCTTTTAAGCTTAAGCATGCACAAGGATAATCAGCTGTAGGATCATTATTAGAAATTGAACCTCCAATTGTTCCCATATTTCTTACATGAGGGTCGCCAATGCCTTCGGCTAGAGCAGCTAATGATGGAATTTTATTTTTAATTATGTCTGAAGATAAAACTTCATTATGAGTTGTAGTAGCTCCTATAGTAATTGTATCGCCATTATCATTAATAAAATTTAGCTCATTAATATCAGAAATATCTATAAGTGTTGAAGGAGAGGCCAATCTTTGTTTCATAGTGGGAATTAATGTCTGTCCACCAGCAAGAATTTTACTTTCTTCATTTTCATTCAAAATTTTTTCTACTTCTTCAAGAGTATTTGGTTTTTCATATAAAAAATTATACATAGTCTATCCTATCTACCTGCTGCTGCTAAAATTGATTTAACAATATTTTGATAACCTGTACATCTACATAAATTTCCCTCAAGTTCTTCCCTGACTGTTTTTTCATCTAAATTAGGTTTTCTGTTAATAATATCTATTGCAGCCATTATCATACCAGGTGTACAAAAACCGCATTGAAGACCATGATGATCTCTAAAGGCTTCCTGAACAGGGTGAAGATTATCGCCATCAGCAATACCTTCGATTGTTGTAATATTTTTTCCATTCGCTTGAACAGCTAACATTGTACAACTTTTAACAGCTTTTCCTTCTAAATGAACGACACACGCACCACACTGACTTGTATCACAACCAACATGAGTTCCTGTAAGATCCATATCATCTCTCAAAAAGTGAACTAAGAGTTGTCTTTCTTCTACTTCGGCAGATAAATCCTGACCATTTACATTAATATTAACTTTGGGCATTTTTTCCTCAAATAATTTGTTACGATAAACTATACCAAAATAATAGTGATAAAGAAGTTAAAATAACTAATATTGTTATCCATGTAGTTTGCTTTAATCCTTTTGATTTTTCATCAATTATTACTGAATCTTCTGATTTATTAGCTTCTGGATTTAAGATTTCATTAAATTTTCCAAAAAAATCATCCGCTAATTTATTTGCTGTTGTTTCAATTAATCTTTGCCCAATTTGAGCTAGTTTTCCACCAACATTAGCGTCTACATTATATTTTAATAAAGTTCCATCATCTGTTTCTAACAACTCTACATTAGCAGAACCTTTCGCAAAACCAGCTGCACCTCCAGTACCTTCACCAGTTAATGTATAGCTAGTAGGCGGATTAACATTCGTTAAAATAATATTGCCTGTAAATTTTGCACTAATTGGTCCAATTTTTGTTTTTACAGTTGCAGTCAAATTATTATCATCATTTTTTTCTACAGACTCTGCACCTGGAATTGCTAATTTGAGTTTTTCAGGGTTATTTAAAGCATCCCAAACATCCTGTTTTGATGCATTAATAACTTTTTCACCATTCATTTTCATTTTAAAAACCTACTTTATTATATGTTTTCATATTATCTATTGTTTAATATTTCAATATTATTGTTATTTTTTCCTATTTATCTTGGCAATAAATTGCAAATAATATAAATAATTTCATATTAAATTAAGAGGGAATTATGGAAATTGCATTAACTGAAGGAATGTTAATATCAGGTATTATATTGGCAGTAACTTTCATCGGTATTTTTACAGAAACTTTACATGGCTTTCATAGATCTAAAGTAGCAATGCTTGGAGCTGGTGTAATGCTTGTAACTGGGATGTCGTATGGCTTCTATGACCCTGCTGGCGCATTTATGGCTGTAGATTGGAATGTTGTATTTTTACTTGGCTGTATGATGGCAATTGTATCTATTATGATTCAAACTGGCGGATTTGAAGTTATGGCAACAAATATTGGTCGAATTTCAAAAGGTCGAAAATTTATGTTAATGGCTTTACTTGGAACTGCAGTTACAGGTCTTTCATTGCTTTTAGATAATGTGACAACTGTTGTTATATTTGGTCCCTTGATTATCTTAATATGTCAGTCACTTAAAATAACTCCAATACCTTATCTTCTTGCAGCAGCTTTATTGTCTGATACAGGAGGTGTTGCAACATTAGTTGGTGATCCACCAAATTTAATGATTGGTTCAGCTTTTGGTATAGATTTTAATACATTCTTAATTCATATGGGCGGAATTGTTTTATTAGCTTGGTTAGGCACATTAACTACTCTTAGAGTTATATTTAGAAAAGAACTTGGAACTCCAGCTGAAGGAACATTCGAAGATAGGATAGAGTATAAAGATAAATCATTATGGAATAAATCCATATTTGTTTTGCTTCTTATGGTTGTATTATTTGTAATTCATGGAACAATTCATTGGCAACCATGGATGGTTTCTGGTCTTGGATTAATTATTCTTGTTTTCCTTGGCAAATCGCTTGATTTAGATGAGGTTATGGAAAAAGTAGAAATGCAACTACTTATTTTCTTTATCTCTTTGTTTATGTTGGTTGGTGGCGTTGAGGGCAGTCAATTCCTTGAATATCTTGGTCAGTTTATAATACCATTTGTTGAGAGTGATTTATTCATGGCTACTCTAATCTTAATGTGGGTTGCCGCAGTTATGTCAGCTGCTATTGATAATATTCCATTCACAGCAGCAATGATACCTATTATTGCTTCAATTGGAGATCCTGCTTTACAAACTCCATTATTATGGGCTTTGGCACTAGGAGTAGGAATGGGTGGTAACGGAACACACATTGGATCAACAGCAAATGTATTTATTGTGACCATTTCTGAAAGATTAGCAAAAGATACAGGCGATCCTTCATTAGCAATAACACCTTTAAAATGGTTTAGATATGGATTACCAGTTATGATTGTTACACTAGTGATATGTTCAATAGTCTTAACATTATTCTGGGATTTCTACGCTAACCCATTAGACTCAATTGTTTACGATCCAAACGCATCTGGACATTAGTTAATGGAACAAGTTGTACCTGAGGGCTTTATTCTTAATAAAGGAAGAGGCCCTTATACAACACATAATGGACCTTTTTATATAAATGCGTCTGTTGATCCTTGGTTACATGGAACATTTATTATAGACCGTCATTGTAATGGAGCTCAAATTGCTCATGGCGGTATGCTGATGTCATTTGCTGACGGAATATGTGGTCATGCTGTTTATAAAGCAACAAAAACTGCTGGTGTAACAATTAAATTAAATTCAGAATTTCTCTCCGCAGCTAGACCAGGAGAATGGTTAGAAGGTTATGCAATAGTTAATTCACAAAAAGAAGATTTTGTTTTTTGTGAGTCAAAGCTTTATGTCGGCAATAGGGATGTACTTTTAGTAAATTCAATTTTTAAATTACGAACCAAAAAGACACAAAAAAAAATAATAAAGAAAAGACGTTAAAATTTCTTTATGATAATAAAACATCATCGGGGCGTAGCGCAGCCTGGTAGCGCACCTGGTTTGGGACCAGGGGGTCGGGAGTTCGAATCTCTCCGCCCCGACCATTTCAAATATTAGTATAGTTACTTAATTAAATGGAGAATAAATATGGAAAAAGTATTAGTTACAGGTTCAACTGGTTTCATAGGTTTGCATTGTATTCATCAACTAATTGAAAAGGGTTATTCGGTTAATGGAACATTAAGATCAAAATCTAGAGAGGAGGAGGTTAGGTCATCATTAAAAAAAGCTAATTTATCTGATGCAAATTTGAGTTTGTATGAGTGTGATTTGATGAGTGATGATGGCTGGGAAAAAGCTATTGATGGGTGCGATTATGTATTACACATTGCCTCGCCTTTTATTAATGGATTACCAGATCATGAAGATGAACTTATCAAGCCAGCGCTTACGGGAACGCAAAGAATATTGAAGCTTTCTGCTACAAACCCTCAAATAAAAAAAATAATAATTACATCATCATTTGCGGCTGTTGGAGATACTTTTAATGGTCAGACAGTTTTTAATGAGTCTGACTGGTCTGATCCTAATAATAATAAAATATCTGCTTATAATAAAAGTAAAACATTAGCAGAAAAAAGTGCGTGGGATTTTATGGAATCAAACCCTTCCTTTAAATTAACTGTTATCAATCCAGTTGGAGTCATCGGCCCAATGCTTTCAGATGACATAGGCACATCTAACCTGTTTGTTAAAAAGATTCTTGATGGCTCAACACCAGGGAATCCTGGCCTTCATATTGGTTTTGTTGATGTTAGGGATGTTGCTCGAGCTCATGTTGATTCTATAAAAAATGAAAAATCTGATAATAAGAGAATAATCCTTTCTAAGGATGAAATTTGGGTAAGTGAGCTATCTGAAATTCTAAGAAATCTTGGATATAAAGCTCCAAAACGAAATATTCCAAAATGGCTTATCAGAGTTTTATCTGTCTTCGATAAACAACTTGGAGGATTAATACCAATGATTGGTAAGGTAAGAAATATTGAAAGCTCTATCTTTTCAGAAGTTTTTGATTGGGAGCTAATTTCAATTGAAGAATCTGCTAAAGTTACAGCGGAACAATTAAAATCTATGAATCAAATATAGAAATTTTTTTCCCTCTCAAATCTAAGAAAGTATTATGCAAAAAAATATATTTGAAGAAATAATTGAAGAATGTTGTTCTAATCCAATAACAGGTTTTTATAGAGATGGCTTTTGTAATACCGATGATAGGGATGTTGGAATTCATACTGTATGCGCCCTTATGACTGAAGATTTTTTAAATTTTTCAAAACAAAAAGGTAATGATTTATCAACTCCCAGACCTGAATTTTCATTTCCTGGATTAAAGGAAGGAGACTCTTGGTGTCTTTGCGCAGAAAGATGGAAAGAGGCATTTGAGTCGGGAAAAGCCCCTAAAGTATATTTAAGGAAAACCCATAAAAAGACTCTTGAAATTGTCGATATCAACACTCTAAAACAATTTGCATTAGATTTAGATTAGTAAAACTTATGTCTATAAATAAAAAAATAATCAAAAAATTTTATAATTCCTTAGAAAATAGTGATTTCGATTCTCTTAATGAATTATGGCATGATGATGTAACTTTAACTTTAATTGGATCAACACCTGTATCAGGTGATTTTAAAGGTAAAGATTCAGCAATAAGTTTAATAGAAAAAGGTGTACTTGCTAATTTACAATTTGATAAAGTTATTTTTGCAAATGAATGGAGTATTATTGCTGCAGAAAATGATATTGTTGTTGGAACAATGACATTACAAGGTAAGAGCGTTTACAACAAAGATTACAACCAAATTTATTGTCAAATATTTACAATAAAAGATAATAAAATTTTTCGACTTCATGAATTTTTTGATACAGCCCTTGTTGAGACATCTCTATATGATAAAGAGTATCTAGAAAAATAGTGTAAATATGAAAAATATATTTAAATCATTTTTGTTAATAATTTTTGTTTTACTAATTATTGGACCAATTTTGCTTGTTTTTATTTAGTAATAGGTAAATTCGTATTTTCAATGTAGGATATAAAAAAAGGTGAAATAATGAAAAATATTATAAGTGTATTTGTTTTAACTTTATTATTAACTATGTCTGGTAATGTCTTAGCTCATTGTGGCGATGCTGAAGCACATGCTAAAGCTTCAGACCATCAAACTCATGATGATTCAAAAGATAAAAAAGAGAAAGACAAGGATAAAGGTTAAGATATATTAAATATTAAGAAAGCCATTGCTATTTGTGATGGCTTTTTTTTTGGAGAATTTCATGAATTATAAGAATATGGATGAGTTAAGAAAAGAATTAGACCTTCTTGATAACGAATTAATTAAACTAGTCTCAAAAAGATTCAAATTTATTGAACAAGCGGCAATAATTAAGGATGATATTTCAAAAATCAGAGATAACGAAAGAATTGAATCCATAATTGTTAGGTTAAGAAATTTAGCTGAAATTAATGATATAAGTCCTGATATTGTTGAAAAATTATGGAGATATATAATAGAATTATCAATTGAGTTAGAAACAGAAATTTTTAATAAAAAATAAGATATGTCAAACTTTGATATAATAATAAAAAATGGAACTATTTATGATGGCACAGGAAATGATAGTTTTGTATCTGATGTCTTTATAAAGAATGGTAAAATTATTAAAATTGGCAAATGCTCAAATAATGATACAGCAAAAGATATAATTGATGCTGAGAATAAAATAGTAACACCAGGTTTTGTAGATATTCATACACATTATGATGGTCAGGCAACATGGGATAATTATATTTCACCGTCCTCATGGTATGGTGTGACTACTGTAATAATGGGCAATTGTGGAGTTGGTTTTGCCCCTGTGAGAAATGAGGATCATCAAAAGTTAATTAATTTGATGGAGGGTGTTGAAGATATTCCTGAAGTTGTTCTAACCGAAGGAATTGAATGGCAATGGGAGACCTATAACGATTATATGGATGTCCTTAGCAAACGAAAATATGATATCGATATAGGATCTCAAATTCCTCATGGTGCTTTAAGATTATATGTAATGGGGCAAAGAGGGGCAGATCGAGAAGCCGCTACAGATGAAGATATTTTAGAAATGAGTGCTTTAGCGACTGATGCTATTAAGAATGGTGCATTTGGATTTACAACATCGAGAACAATTAATCATAGAACATCAGATGGAAATTATGTTCCCCAACTTGAAGCACCATTATCTATAACTGTTGCTCAAACTGATGCTGCTTCATATGAATGGAAAGAATTATTATCTTGGATAGAGAGTTCAGGAAAAAATGGTCTACCAATAAGAGCACAAGTTAGCGGAAGACCAATTGGTTTAGTGCTAGGTTTAAGTGTTACTTTAAATCCTTTTTCAGGCCACCCAAGTTTTAAGGAAATAGAAAATCTATCGCTTAATGAAAAAATAAGTGTAATGAGAAATAACGATTTTAAAAACAGAATATTTAGTGAAAAACCCAATACTGATGATGGCCTTATGTTATCTATACTTCGTAATTATGAGAACATTTATATTCTTGATAATCCCCCTGACTATGAGCCTGATATTGAGGAAAGTTTAGGATATCAGGCAAAAATAAAAGGGTTAAATGTGATCGAATTATTATATGAGACTTTATTACAAAATGATGGAAAACAATTACTTTACTATCCAATTGGTAATTATATGGATGGATCATTGGATGCTAGCAAAAGAATGATAGAGAGCGATTATTCATTATTGGCTCTTGGAGATGGAGGAGCACACTGCTCAACTATTTGTGATGCTAGTTTCCCAACTCATATGTTAACTTTTTGGGGCCGTGATCGAAAAAGAGGCCCTAAGATTGAATTACCTTGGATTATTAAATCTTATACATCAGATAATGCAATTGCCATGGGCTTAACTGACAGAGGGTTAATTAAAGAAGGAATGCTAGCTGATATTAATGTAATAGATTTTGATAATTTACAATTATATGCACCTGAACTTGTTAACGATTTACCTGCAGGAGGAAAAAGGTTAATTCAAAATGTCGAGGGTTATGACGCTACAATAAAATCAGGAGTAATTACTTATGAAAATGGTATTGCTACTAAAAAATTGCCAGGTAGACTGATAAGAAGTTAAAAAAGGAGGTATGAATGTTATTAGATAAATATCCAATCTTTCAGCAAGCTTATTTAGTAAATGATTTAGAAGAGGCCGCAATAAAATGGAATAAAATTTTTGGAGCAGGGCCATTTGTTTTTTCACCTCATCACAAATGCGATAAATTTGAATACAGGGGCACACCTCAAGAAGCTGACGTATCTTATGCTTTTGGTTATGTAGGCGATATGATGATTCAATTTATTCAGCAACATGATGAAACTCCATCTATTTACAGAGATATGTATCAAAATGGAGAAGAGGGATATCATCATATAGGCGTTTTAGTTACAGACTTTGATAAAGAACTAGATAAATTACTTAGTCATGGGTTTGATTTAGCGTGTAGATTATATGCTGATGGAGTTGATGCAGCTTATGTAGACACTAGAGAGTTTAATGGAGTATTTACTGAATTGCATGGTGATCCAAATCATATTCTGGGCGAATTCGCAAGATGGAAAAGAGCACATGAAAAAAGTAAACCAGGTGATGATATTCATCTAAAGAGAGTAAAGATCAATGATTAAACTATCATTTTGTTTAACCAAGAAAGATGAATTATCTCTGGAGGAATTTCAAAACTATTGGTTAAATAATCATGCTCCTCTTGTTAAACAAGTGTCTAATGATTTGAAAATAGTTAAATACACTCAACTGCATTGTCGAAATCATAATTTTTTACAACAAAACAAACTTTCAAGACTCAATAACGCTGAAATACCTAAAGAATATGATGGAATTGCTGAAATTTATTGGAATTCCTGGGATGATTTAGAAGGTTTAGCTGATATAGAAAAGGCTAGAGTGGCTAGTAAAATTTTAATGGAGGATGAGGCAAAATTTATCAAATTTTCAGAATCACCTTTATTATTCTCTGATATTTATGAAATAATTAATTAAATCAAGTATTTATTTATTATATCTAATGTAATATATTCAATTATCTTTAATATTTTTTAAATAATTTAACCTATCTTGCCCCCAAAAACGTTCTTTTTTATATATAAAAGTTGGGACACCAAATACTTTGAGTTCTCGCATTATTTTAGTTAGAGATTTAAGGTCATTATCAATATCTTCATTATCCATAGCAGATATTGCTATACTTGGTTCTACATCAATATCTTCGCATATATTCGTAATAATATCTTTATCACCAACATTTAATCCTTTTTCAAATCTTGTTTCAAAAATTTTCATCATAAAATTAAGGCCTTTATTTGTTTTATTAACTTCTGTCCAAGCTGCATGTACTGAAGGCCAATTACAATCAGCAGGTATTTCTTTAACTAAAGGCGTGTCTAATTCATCAAACAATCTCTTGCAATCTTCCATAAGATAATCCCTTTTATACGGATTATTTAATGTAACAGCTTCAAGAATTTCCTTTGGAACATAGCAAAAAGGAATAAATTTAAGTTTTATGTCTAATTTTAAAGCTTTTTTTATTCCAACATAAGCGTAAGGGCTTCTAAAATTAAAAAAACATAGTACATCCTCATTATCTATATCAATATTCATCTATATTCCCTTTAAATTTATTAATATCTTTTGGTTGTCTTCATTAAATTCGATTAATACATCTTTCCATTTCGGAGGTCCTAAATTACCTCTTTTGTTATTAGAAAAACCAAAAGGCTCTTTTGGCATTCCTAAGAAATTTCCAGTCAGGACACCATTGTTATCAAGATCATGAATTCCCGCAACAACATATTTTCCGTAAGGTAAGTCAAAAGTAACTTTTCCTTTATAGTTTGAAATTAAACCTTTAGCTCCTAGAAGTATATGTTTTGGATTCGTCTTTTGATTAGCTTTTGTTTTTCCAAAATACTCTTCTTTATCGTATACAGCCAATAACACAGGTCCATCTTTATATTCAGAAGTCACCTCTACAGTTAATATCTCAGCTTTAGAAAAATTAGATATTACAAGGCAAAAAATAAATATTAATAGCTTCTTATTCATATATAGCCTCTAAACCTTTTTCTATTGCCCTAAAAGCACACTTTTCATCGTTAGATCCGCTACTTCCTGAAACACCAACTCCACCTAAATGATAACCATTCTTCAAAATTATTGGAACACCACCTGGTAATAAGGCTATGTCTGGAATTGTAGCTATACCTTCATTTTTATCGTCATTATTAAATGCCATTTGAGCAAGTTCTTTTGTAGAAAAGGGTAAACCTGCTGAAGTTTTGCCTTTTAATCGAGATATCTCTTCTGAGGCAGGATATGTCCCATCCATAGAAGCATAATATTTTAATGCTCCAGGAGACTCAAATATCGCTATATTAATTTTCCATCCATTTTCTTTAGCAAGTAGTAAGCACTCGTTTGCCATTTGTTTTGCTGTATCCAAAGTTAATAATGGTTTAGTTGGTATATCTGCAAACACAGACCCAATATAAAATATTGATATCAATAAGCTAACTAGCGTTTTTTTCATAACATTTCCCATAATAATTATAATTTGATATATATATTCAAAACTATAAAGAGGTTAAATTGAGTTTACAATCTATTGCTGCAAAAATTATGTTTAAATTACCTGATCCATTATTAGGTAAAATTATGAAATTCTTATCTCCAAAAAAAGATACACCTAAAGAACTTGATCCAAAAAAATATTGGCATTTGCAAGGAAATTGGGCTCCTGTTCAAGAAGAAAAAAATATAGATGAGCTTGAGGTAATAGGTGAAATACCAAAAGAATTAAATGGCCAATACATAAGAAATGGAATGAATCCAAGATCGGGGTATAGTGATCACTGGTTTTTTGGTAATGGAATGGTCCATGGTATTAATATCCAAAATGGAAGAGCTAGTTATAAAAATCGATATGTAAAAACACCTTACTATGAAGATGATATGGATATGATGTCTTCATCTTTTGATCTTAAGGCTTCACCAGCAAATACTCATGTAATTCGTCATGCTGGAAAAATATTAACTTTAGAGGAAGCTCATTTTCCGTGGGTAATAGACGATAATCTTAATACAATTGGTTATCATGACTTTAATGGAAAGTTGGATGGTCCAATGACGGCACATCCAAGGGTATGTCCTGAAACTAATGAGTTATTGTTTTTTGGATACAAAATGATGGGAAAACCATATTTAATGTATCATAGGGTTTCGCCTGAAGGTGAATTAGTTCAATCAGAAGCTATAGACATCCCTAAACCAGTTATGATGCATGATTGGAATATAACTCGTAATTTTGTGGTATTCATGGACTTACCTCTTGTGTTCGACATGGATATGGCTATTGAAGGAGGTGATCCGTTTGGATTTAGACCAGAATGCGGAGCAAGATTAGGAGTAATGCCGAGAAATGGTAGCAATAAAGATATAAAATGGATTGATATAAATCCTTGTTTTGTATTTCACCCAATGAATGCTTATGAAGAAGATAACAAAATTATATTACATGTTTGCAGACAAGATAAAGCCATGGTTGGCGGTATGGATCAGATCTATGGAGGCGATGAAACAACAGGTAAACTATGGAAATGGACTCTAGATTTAGATACGCAATCATGTAAAGAGGAACAGATTGATGATAAACCATGTGATTTTGCAAGAGTAGATGATAGAAGAACAGGGCTAAAAGCAAATATTGGTTATGCAATGGAATTAAATAATAAGGCTGAAACTCTAACCTTTGGAAATAACCTTTTTAAATATAATCTTGATAAAGGTACTAGAGAAGATCATTTTCTTGGTGATTATACTGTTGGCGGTGAACCATTATTTGCTCCAAATCCAAATGTAAATGATGAAAAGGATGGATATGTGATGTCCATTGTTCATGATAATGAAAAAAATCAATCTAAACTGCTAATTATTGATTCAGATAATTTTTCAGATAAAGCCGTTGCAGAAATATTGCTGCCTCAAAGAGTTCCTTTCGGAGCCCATGGAAGTTGGCTAGAAAATTAATGAAAGCTAAAATCTATCAACCTGCAAAATCAGCAACTCAATCAGCTAAGAGTGATTTTTGGCTTTTAGAGTTTAGCTCACAAGATAAACCAATTATTGATGATAAAATGTTGTGGACATCATCTTCAAATACTCAAGATAAAGTGAAAATTAGATTCTCAGATAAAGATAAGGCTATAAAATTTGCTGAAAAAAACAATATTGATTTTATCGTTATTGAACCAAAACAAAGAAAAATCAAACCAAAATCTTATGCAGATAATTTTTCACCAGATAGAAAAACACCATGGACTCATTAAATTGTTATGAATGCTTTAGAAACAATACTTTTGAGAAAATCTATTCCATTAATGGAAGAACCAAAACCTAACAAACAACAGCTGAAAAAAATTTATAAAGCCGGTTTAAGAGCGCCTGATCATGGGGGATTAAATCCATGGAAGTTTATTGAAGTATCGGGCGATGATAGGATTAAGCTTGGAAAAAAATTCGTTAAAATAACAAAAAAAATAAAGAAGAACCCAAGTATAGATTTATTAAATAAAGTAAAGAAAGCTCCATTAAGAGCGCCTTTAATAATTATTGTTATAGCAAATATAAAAAAAGATAGTCCTATACCAAAGATAGAGCAGATTTTATCTGCAGGAGCAGCTGCTCAAAATATGATGTTAGCCAGTTCTTCAATGGGTTTTTATAGTATATGGAGGACAGGACATTTAGCTTTTAATGAACATATTAATAAATCTTTAAAGTTAAAAAAAAGCGATGTAGTCATTGGTTACTTATACATTGGCTCTTCAAGTAAGAAAATTCCAACCCCCAAAGAATTAAAAATCGAAAAGTTTGTAAAAAAATTAGGATAAAAATATGACATATAAAAGACTTCTTAAATATTTTTCTGTTTGTTTTGTATTGTTTTTAAGCACTACATTTACTCTAAAAGCAGAGAGTATTTCAAACACTGATAATGATATTACATCAATTAAAAAATTATATAAAACCTGGCATGATGCAGTTGAAGCAAGCAGTATAGATGGTTATATAAATTCTCTTGATAAGAATATAACCCTTATCCCTCCTGGAGGCCCTATAATTACTGGATCAGAAAATTATAGAAAATTTTTAGGTCCAGTATTTGAATCTGCAACATATAAAATAAAAGATGATGAATATGATATTGAGGTAATTGGAGATATAGCAATTGTTAGAAGCAGACAAACCGTATTTTTAACATTTAAGGAAAATGAAAATACTGTACAATCCGAGGGAGCTCTTCAAAAAAATATCACTACAAGTGACTATCTAGATATCCTAAAACGTCAAAAAGATGGTTCTTGGAAATGTCTTGTTCATACATGGCAAGAAGTTGAGTAATTAAGTGAAAGATTTAATCTCAGCAGTTAATTTGTATTTTGAGGGTATTCACGAGTGCGATGTTTCAAAATTGAAAGAAATTTTTCACCCCGAATCGAGTCTCTTTGATTCGGATAACGGCAGTATTATTGTAGAAAAAATAGATAGTTTTTTAGATGATGTGTCAACGAGAGTTTCTCCTGCAAGTGTTGGGCAGAAAATGAAAGCAGAAATTTTGATGATTGATTACTTATCTTCAATTAATGCTACAGTAAAGATTAGAATCCAAACTCATAAAAATGTATTCGTAGATCATTTAGCATTTGTTAAAGGTGAGAGTGGTTGGAAAATTGTGTCCAAGGTCTGGCATCTTGAGAAAGAAGTAGATTTATAAGAAGATAAATTTCGAAACAAATATTAGCGTTAAAAACCATGATCCAGAAGATATTTGTTTTATATCACCAGAAGCAATTTTCATTAATATAAATGTAATAAAGCCTAAAGATATGCCATCAGCAATTGAAAATGTTAGGGGTATCATAACAATGATTATTAATGATGGAATTAATTCACTTAAGTCAGACCAATCTAATTTTTGAACACCTGATAAGATTAACATTGAAACATATATTAATGCTCCTGCAGTTGCGTAGGAGGGTATAATGCTAGCCAAAGGTGATAGAAAGATTGATAACAAAAATAAAAAACCAATGGTTATAGCAGTAAGACCTGTTCTACCGCCAGCCTCAATACCTGAAGAACTCTCAACATAGCTTGTAACAGGAGCACAACCAAAAAAAGTTCCAATAACACTTGTACTGCTATCACATTTGAGGGCTTTATCGAGATTAACAATAGAGCCTTTATCATCAATAAAATTAGCTCTAGTTGCTACACCGAACAATGTTCCAGTAGTGTCAAAAAGATTAACAAACAAAAAGGAGGCTATTATAGATATCATTGCGATATCCAATGCTCCAATAATATCTAACTGCATAAATACAGGACTTAAACTCGGTGGGTATGAGATTATTCCATTAAACTCAACTAAATTAAAAACTAATGATAAAGTTGTAATAATCAAAATACTTATAATTATGGCCCCTTTGACGTTCCTTAATGATAAAATTGCAATAAGTAGAAATCCTAATGCTGCTAATAATGTTTCAGTGCTTGAAAAATCACCAAGACTTAAAAATGTTGAATCATTAGCGATAATTATTCCTCCATTTTTAAGGCCAATAAAACCGATAAAGAAACCAACACCTGATGCCATTGCTATTCTTAAATTTGTTGGAATACTCTCTATCATCCATTTTCTTAATGAAGTGGCACTCATTATAAAAAATAAAACACCTGAAAGAAAAACAGCACCTAGGGCCGTTTCCCAAGAATAACCCATCTCTCCTACTACTGAATATGTGAAAAATGCATTTAAACCCATACCTGGTGCTAAACCAACTGGCCAATTTGCAAAGAATCCCATAATAAAACAAGCAATTGAAGCAGCTAAGCAAGTTCCAACAAAAACTGCTCCAAAATCCATACCTGTAGAAGACATAATCTGTGGATTTACAAAGATGATGTATGACATAGTAATAAAAGTTGTAAATCCAGCTAAAATTTCTTTCTTAATATTTGTATTATAAAAGCTAAGTTTAAAGATATTATCTAATCTATTGAGCATGATTAATAGTATTTAGAAAATTAACTAAATTAAACAAATTTTTTTTAAAAAAATAAATGACAATTATTTTAAAAAATAGAATCAATATAATTTAAAATTTCAAAAATTTATGGCATAGTTTTTGCTTAATCTCATATGAACTTATTTTTTAGTCGGGGAAAAATGACAATCAAAATTCTTAAAAAATTTACACTATTTTTATTATTTACAATTTCAATTTTAGGCGTGATCAATGCTGATGAAGCCATTGAAACAAATAACCAATCAAGAACTAGTAATACTTTTTCAATTGAAGAAATTATTGTTACTGCAGAAAAAAGGAGTGAAAGTCTTCAGGATGTTTCTAAGTCTGTTACTGCATTAAGTTCAGATGAGTTAGAAACTAAAAATATTATTGATTTTGTAGGTTTAAGTGCAATAACACCTGGTCTAACCGTAGCTAAAAACGAAGGTTATAAAACTGTAATTTCAATCAGAGGTGTTGGAGATGAAACAAATCAAAACGCAATTGCAGCTCCATCTGTAGCATTGCATATGGATGGTATTTTTGTTGCATCTAAATTTTCTCTTAGAACCGATTTTATAGACATTGAAAGGGTAGAGGTATTAAGAGGGCCCCAAGGCACATTATTTGGACAGAACTCCACCGGAGGTACAATAAATGTAATTAGTAAAATGCCATCGTCTGATGGGTTTGAGGGTAAAGCAGATTTAACTGTAGGAAATTATGGTTTAGTCAAATCTAGAGGATCTTTTAATTTTCCTATATCTGATAAAGTTTCTACAAGAAATTCCTTTGTAATTACCGAAAGAGATGGTTTCAGTGACAATGTTATAAATGGACAGGACCTTGATGATGCCAGTCATATAAGTCTAAGGTCAGATTGGTTAATAGAAACTGGCAACAATTCAAGTTTAAGATTATTTTTTCAATATTTTGATGCTGATAATAATGGCGCTGCAATGAAAGGATTAGACGACAAAACACCAAACCCTAGAAAGTTAGCACAAGATTCTGCTTCAGATTATAAGCTTACTTCTGAGATATTTGGTGCAATTTTTGAAGCTGATTTAGGCGTAGCAAATTTGAAAATTTTAGCTAGCACGCAAGAAGATGATATTTATGTTGAAAGGGATAATGATAGACATAATTTTGGCGATGTTCATGGTAGCGGTCCATTAGAAGGTCTTCCATATATTGCCGCAGAATATCGTCCAGAGATTTCTATTGTCGAAACTAAGACTTTTGAGATAAATCTTGTTTCAAATGAACCATTATTTGGTTCAATAGATTGGATTATTGGTGCCCTTTATTTTGACCATGAAATTGAAAACCATATTTATGAAGTCAAGGATGTAAATAATGTAAAATTAATATCTTTGATGGATGGAAAATTTACACCTTATGTACATGCTCCAATTTGTGCAACTAATCCATTTGAAGGTATCTGTTTTGCTGCATATGGAGCGGAATTAGGCTTCGTATCCGATGCTTATCCAACAAGAGAATCAAAATCTATATATGGACAAGCAACTTTTAATGCTCAAGATAATCTAAGAATAATTACTGGTTTTAGATATACAGAAGATACTTTTTCTAGCGATGTAACAAATTTCTTTGGTTTACAATCATATTTAATTGAGGATGATCTGGAGAAAACTACTGGAAGAATTGCTATAGAATATGACTTAAATTCAGACACCATGACATATGCTTCTTTCACCAAAGGATTTAAACCTGGCGGAAGCAATTTAACTTTCGGTTTTCCTGTCGATGATGAACAAAACTTTGGTGCCCAACCTGCACCACAACTTGTTTTCCCATTTTTTGATAGTGAAACAATTGATGCCTATGAGATTGGGATAAAAACAGACCTACTGAATAATAGACTAAGAGCAAACATTTCAGCTTTTTATTATGAATATCAAAATCTTCAGTTTCAATCTACAGATCCAGATGTTTATCGTGGAGGTGTTGCCAATATCCCTGAGTCAGAGATGAGCGGTTTAGAAGTTGAATTAATAGGTTTAATTTCAGAGAAACTTTCTTTTGATTTACGTCTTTCATTCTTAGAAACTGAAATAACTTCAGATTATGAAGCTTTAGATAATATTAGAGCTGAATTGTACTTTTTTGGAGAAGAACCAATAAGATATAGTTTAAGAGAAAATTTGAGAGGAAATAAACTCGCTAAAAGTCCTGAATTTAATGCAAATTTTGGCCTTATGTATGAAACAGTACTAAATAATGGAAAATTACTAACTGCAACTGGAGAAGTTGTTCATAGGGGAGATTTTCAACAAAGAGTATTTAATAATCCATTTGTTGATGTAGTTGATGAATATACTATCTATAATTTAAGTCTTCGATATGAATTTTCTGAAAATATTGATCTCGATTTAATTGCTTTAAATGTAACTGATAAAGATGGCATGAATTCTAGTATGACAGATGTTTTTGGTGTAGCTGGTACAGGAATTGAGCTTATTCCTCCAAGACAAATTATGGTAAGAATAGGGTATACCTTTTAATAATTCATCATAACTTTTTTGATTTTCATTTAGTATGTATGTATTAGAATACTAATACTAATACTAATTCTATAAAGGATAGTTATGGAAAAGTTATTTATAGACTCTAATCAACTATTAAAAGATTCATTCAAAATAGCATGGAATGTGTATGAAAGTGGTTTTCGACCAAATTATATTGTAGGAGTTTGGCGAGGAGGTGCTCCAATAGGTATTGCTGTTCAAGAGTTATTAGATGTATTAGGTGTTAAATCTGATCATATTGCGATAAGAACTTCTTCATATGAATCTATGGGTAAGCAAGGAAAAGATGTGCAGGTGCACGGTCTTAATTATGTTATAAAAAAAGTAGAGTCGGAAGATTCATTATTAATTGTTGATGATGTTCATGATACTGGATTATCTATTGATCAAATTATTAAAGATCTTAATAAGGCGTGCAAAAAAAATACTCCTACAATAAAAGTTGCAACACCATATTTTAAACCAGAAAAAAATAAAACAGAAAGAAAACCAGATTATTATCTTCATAAAACTGACAAATGGCTTGTTTTTCCTCATGAATTAGAGGGGTTAACAAGACAAGAAATGCTAGATTTTAAACCTGAGCTCTCAGAAATCCTCGAAAAAATAAAACTTTAATCTACCTAAGATAATAAAGGCCTTTTATCGACTTGTTTATGAAGTATATTTAGATTATTAATGAACGGTATTAGTGTGGTCCGGTAGCTCAGCTGGATAGAGCAACAGCCTTCTAAGCTGTGGGTCGCAGGTTCGAATCCTGCCCGGATCACCATCACTTTTATTAGAATACAGCAATTATAAAGAGGGCATTATGAATGTTATTGAGGATAAAGTAATTATGATAACTGGAGCTAGCTCCGGTTTTGGAAAAATTACAGCTGAGAAGTGTGTTTCATTAGGAGCTAAAGTTGTTCTTGGAGCAAGAAGAGGGGATAGACTGGAAGATTTATGTAATCAATTAGGGTCAGAAAACGCAGTATACGAAGTTACTGATGTTTCAAAAAAAGAAACTGTTAATAGTCTAGCATCAAAAGGAATAGAAACTTTTGGTAAAATAGATGCTTTAATTAATAATGCTGGAATTATGCCTTTATCGTTACTTGAGAAAGGACGAACCGATGAATGGGATGAGATGATTGATATAAATATAAAAGGTGTTCTATATGGAATTAATTCTGTTTATTCACATATGTTAGAGAGAGGTGAAGGACAAATTATAAATATTGCCTCAACTGCAGGAAAAAGATTAATGCCTGGAAGCGCTGTATATTCTGCTACAAAATTTGCTGTAGGAGCAATTTCAGAGGGTCTACGAATGGAAAGTGCCGGAAAATTACAGGTTACATGTATTTATCCTGGGGCATTTCAAACTGAATTAGGAACAACTATAAAAGATGAGTCCATGTTAGAAATGCTTATGAAAGGTAATCTAGCTTCAATAGCTGAGCCTGCTGAAAGAATAGCTGATGCAATAATATATGCCTTGCAGCAAGACAAAGGTGTCTCAGCAAATGAAATAGTTATTCGACCAATTGCACAGGAAATGTAGTGTTAAATATAGACGCAATTAATCATGAATTTCCTGGTGGAAGCTTATTAATTGATCAAAAGATTAATGATTTAATAAACCTATCTACTGGCAATAATAAAAAAAGTGAATCAAACAACCTTGATTCACATCAAATTTTTTCAATGATAGCCCTCAATAGTATTGGTTATACGCTTGATGAATTTTTTAAATTCTTAAATTTTGATGTAAATAAAGGCCCTATGCTAGGGCAATGTGATATTAATTTTTATAATTCGCTTCAAATAGACAAAAAATATCATGTTAAGGGCAGAATTATTAGTATTGATTATAAGAAGTCAAAAAAGATAGGCGAAATTGATATCGTAAAATTTATTGTTGAAATCTTTTTTAAAAAAACAACAATAACAAAAATTGAATACACATTAATACTTCCCAGATAAATGAATTATAAAATTGGACAAAAGCTTGATAAATGGACGTTCTTAGTAAAACAGGAATATCTAGTAACTTGGTCTCAAGTGCTCAATGACCCTAATCCAATACATTTAGATAATAAAAAAGTCGAGGAATTAGGACTTGGAAATAAATGCATTAATCAAGGACCAGCTAATATTGCATATATATTAAACTGTATTTCTTCTAATTTTCCGGAATACCAATTAATTAAAATTAATAATAAATTGAATGGGAATGTCTTTTCAGATGATAGAGTTTCTGTTGAAGGACAAATATCCGACATTGAAAAGAAGAATGACTATTTGATTGTTTCACTTTTCCTGGATTTACACACACAAAATCAAAATAATGTTTTATCATCAAATGCTGTAATTAGACTACCAAATCGTTGATTTTCACATCAAAATATATTTAATATGTGTATGTAAACTTAGGGGAGTTTATTATGACACGTGAGTTACTTATAAAAATGGCTAGAGATGTTATTAGTCATGGTAAAGCTAATACGATAGCCAAAGCCGATGATTTTTATAAAATGCCTTCATCTGTTTATTTTGATGAAAAAAGAAATCAAGATGAAAAAGATCTTATATTTAAACGAATACCTATTGTTTTAGGGCCTAGCGCTGAAATTCCTAATGTGGGTGATTTCAAAACAATGGATATAGTAAATACTCCGATAATTATATCCCGAACAAAAGATGGTTCTGTAAAAGGATTCATGAATACGTGCATGCATAGAGGGTCACCAATTACTTTTGAAGAAACTGGAAATACAATGCGGTTTACTTGTCCATATCATGGTTGGACATACAATAATGATGGAAAACTAATGGGAATTGCCTCAGAAAATGATTTTGGTGATGTAGATAAAGAATGCTTTAACTTGATATCTTTCCCAGTTTACGAGAGAGCAGGAATAATATGGGGAATACTTAATCCTAGCTCAGAAGTTGATTTTGATTCCTTTATACAGGATTACGATAACATGATTTCGCATTTTGGTTTTGAAAATTGGAGTCTTTTTGCAAAAAGAACAATTAGTGGTCCGAATTGGAAAGCTGGTTATGATGGTTACTTAGATATCTATCATGTGCCTGTTTTACATAAGAATACATTTGGGCCCAATACATCTAATAGACCATTATATTATTCATGGGGACCTCATCAAAGAGTTTGTACAGTATCTTTATCAAAAGATAAGGATAGGGCAACACTTGGATATATGTCAGATTTAGTTGATTTAGAGGAAAAGGATTGGGATATTGATACCTTACTATATGGTGTATGGACAGTATTCCCACATGCATCAATAGCCTCTTTTTTAGGTGGCGGCAGGGACCTTGAGGCTAAGGATGAAGGAAATAAAGGTAATAGAGGAGTTATGTTATCTGTTTTATATCCAGGTGATGATGTTAATGAACATTTTACAACGCAATATTATTTGATGGAGAATCCTCCTACAGATGAAGAAGGAATAGCTAGCTCTAGACAGCAATTTGATCTTTTAGAGGAAATTGTAGGTAAAGAAGATTATAATATGGGAAAAAATCAAGTAAAATCTCTAATGGGTGGAGGTTTAGACGAGCTTACCTTTGGTTTGAATGAAAAAGGAAATCAAAATTTCTATAAATGGGTCGATGAAGTATTAAATGCTAAAGACGATAACGAGCTAAATAATTTCTTTAAAAGTCTAGGAAAAGAAAAGGGTATACCGTTAGATGAAACTTAACCTTCAGTTTGTTTATCTATAACTTCATTAAGAACAATTTTATCAATAAAACATGTTTTGTGTCTTAATTTAAGAACATCATTTGAACATATTTTATTACCCATTTTCTGAGGCTCAATAATTACAGGGTTTTCAAAATTTAAGTTTCCTGGACCTTTGCAAGTGACATTATATTTTTGTCTTTTTTGCATTTCAAAGACCATAAAGTCTTTCTTAAAATCAACTGAACGAATTTTATCAGTTTTTAAACATACAATTTCATCTGTATCTGCTAATATTGCTGATGAAAACACAACTAATATAAGTGAAAATAATAAAGATAATGAATATTTCATATTTAACCTCATAAATTATAGATAATAATAATTACTATTAAAATCAAATGAAACCATCATCAAATACAAATAATTATATTTTCTTAGGATTCCTAATTCTTTTAAACATTATGAATTTTGTTGATCGTCAGTTATTAGCTAGTTTTGCTAATTTTATAATACCTGATTTAGGTTTAACAAATACACAATTTGGTTTGTTGACTGGTTTTGGTTTCCTGTTTTTTTACTCAATAATGGGACTCTTTATGGGTTTTCTCGCTGATCGTTTTGATAGGCCTAAACTTATCGCTTTTGGTGTAGCTTTATGGAGCATACTTACATCAGTATCGGGTTTAGCTAAAAATTTTGTTGGTTTACTAGTGCCTCGAATGTTCATAGGTGTAGGAGAGTCAATACTTACACCAACATCATTATCAATACTCGGTGATCGTTTTCCAAAAGAAAGAATGGGTTTTATATCTGGAGCATATTATTTGGGAATACCCATTGGAGCTGGTTTAAGTCTAATCATAGCCGGATATTTAGGGCCTATAATTGGATGGAGAATGTGTTTTTACATATTGGGTGGTATTGGTATTTTTTTAGCATTGATTATGTTTTTTATAAAAGATACTCCTAGAAAAAGTATTGTCGAAAAAAATCAAACTATTAAGTTTAAATCGCTCGCAAAAGAGCTTTTGAAGGCCCTTAAAGATTCACCAGCACTTACATTAACAATTTACGGTGGTGTTGTATTTCACTTTGTTTTAGGTGCAGCTGTTTATGATCAAGTTTGGTATGTGAAAGAAAGAGGTTTCGATAGAGCTGAAATAGCCCAATATACTGGGTATATAATAGTTGTTTTTGGCATATTAGGTAATTTGATTGGCGGAATTGGATCTGATTGGTTTACAAAAAAATATAAACTCGGTAGGCCAATGTTTTTATTTTGGTTTATGATTTTTCTTTTACCAATAAATATAGCTGGAAGACTTGTTATGCCTGATAATATAATTTTTTGGATTTCTATGGCGATAGGTTCAATGCAATTAGGTGCAATGTATGGTCCAACATTTTCTACCGTTCAGGAGCTTGCTCCAGCACACTTAAAAGCTACTGTAATTGCATTTTTTATTCTTAACTTAAATATGGTTGGAATGTTTTTGGGAACGACAGGGGCAGGAATCATAATAGATATTCTAATTTCTAATGGAGTGAATTTTCCTTATACAAAAACTTTATTGTCCTTCACAATTTTATCTGGTTTCTCAATACCATTATTTTGGTTAGCAGGAATAAAATATAAAAAAGAAATAATTATTGAGGAGGGGGATTAATATCAGACCAGTTCAAATCAACTGGGCCTCCATTAGATATAAGAATAAATTTAACTCCATCTTTACCTGGCTTTTCAGGGCCATAAGAATATCCAGCCTTTACAACCCTAATATCACCTTTTTTATAGATTGGTTCATTTTCTCCAAACTGCATCTCTCCATCCATAATAAAATATAAAGTATTAAATGCATGCCAATGGTCCGTAGCAATATAGTCAGGCTCAAATGTTGTCTCTATAACCCAAGGTGATTCATCACATATAATTTTTACAGGTTGAGTAGGTCTGCCGTTAGGGTCGTGAAATAATTCAGATTTTAATTTGTTAACATTAGCGGAGCCAACAGGATCACCTCTTTGTGATAGCTCATTCTTTAATTCAGTTGGCAACTCATATATATCATCCCACATAAGAGGAATATCACCGCCTAAAGCTATAAGATAAAACCTACACCCCTCACTACCAGCACCTTCTATTGTTGATGCTCCAGCTTTTACCCATCGAACATCTCCAGGATAAAAAGATCCTTCACCTTCTGCAGTAAATTCTCCTTCAAGAAATATTTGCACAATATCATATGGATGCCAGTGAGATTCTGCTACATAGTTAGGTCTTAGTGATGCTTCCCAGATATACTCATCACCAGTTATTAATGTTCTAACCATAGATGTTTCTCTGCCATTAACATCCTTAAAATAATCCCAATCATATTCACTTGGTCTGATATGCTTCCATTTTTCAGTCATTAATACACCCCTTATAAAAAATTATGGTTCTAAAACTACTCGTCCAGTAATATTTCCGTCTCGTAAATCATCAAGAGTTTTTGTAGCCTCTGATAGATCTCTTGTTTCTACTGGGATAGGATCAACTTTACCCGATTTAACAAGCTCAAGCATTTCTTTTGTTTCTTCTAGGTTACCAACAAAACTTCCACAAATACTCTTAGCTGTTAATGGAAACATTGGTATTGGTTTCTGAAAAGCACCACCAAATAAGCCAACTATAACAATTTGACCGCCTTTCTTTGCTCCATTAAAAGCATATTCAATTGTTTTTTCTGCTCCGACAAAATCAACTGCAGCTTTAACACCCCCTTGAGTATCTTCAATTAATTTCATTAAAGAGAGCTCATCGCTAGTATTATAAACTTCATCAGCGCCGGCACCTTGTGCAGCTTGTAATTTATTCGGATCAATATCTGCTGCTAAAATTTTGCAATCAAATAAAGTTCTAGCAAATTGTAACCCCATCATTCCAACACCACCAAGACCAAGAATTAAAATATGATCATCTTTACTAACATGGTTTATTTTTTTTAATGCACCAAAAGCTGTCAGTCCCGAACACATATAAGTAGCTGCCAATCCTGGTTTTATGCCTGTATAATCAAGAAGATATTTTTCATCAGGAACTAAGCAGTAATCAGAAAAACCACCAGCAAGTTGTATACCTAATTGCCTTGGAGCATTACATAGATGTTCGTCACCTGAATCACAAGTTGCGCATTTTCCACAACCAATCCATGGAAAAGCAACTACATTTTCTCCAACCTTAATGTCTTTAACATCAGATCCAATACTTACTACTTCACCTTCAATTTCATGACCCAAAGTATGAGGTAAGTTCATAGTTCCACCTAAAGGTAGTTGATTACCACCACCAAGATCGAAGTACCCATCTTGAATATGAACATCTGAATGACATACTCCACCGTAGGTTACTTTCAATAATACTTCTTTTCCTTGAGGAGAGGGTGTTTCAGTTTTAATTCTTTCTAAAGGTTTACCAAATTCGATTAATGCTTCACTTTCCATAGTTTCTCCATTTTTTATAAATTATACCTATAATTTAGTTCGTTCCAACTGATTTTCAGAATTAGCAACAATAGTTGAAACAGCACTATCTCCTGTTACATTAACAACTGTGCGCAACATATCTAATAATCTATCAACCCCAATAATCAAACCAATACCTTCAACTGGTAAACCCACTTGATTAAGAACCATTGCTAACATTATTAACCCAACACCAGGGACACCAGCAGTTCCAATTGAAGCAAGTGTTGCTGTTAAAATTACCATTAAATAGTCAGTAAGCAGTAGATCTATTGAATATGCATTAGCTATAAATACAGTTGCAACTCCTTGCATTATAGCAGTTCCATCCATATTTATTGTTGCTCCTAAAGGAACAGTAAATGATGCCACCTTTCTATTTACACCGATATTATCAATAACAGTTTTCAAAGTTACTGGTATTGTTGCGTTTGACGAAGAAGTTGAAAAAGCAAATATCATTAATGATTTTACTTTATCAAAAAAACTAAATGGATTGATCTTAGCAAATAAGATTAAAAGCGCTGAATAAGTTAGGAAGCCATGTATTAACAGTGCTGATACAACAATAAAGAAATAAAATGAGAGATCACCTAATACTGTAAGACCTTTTTCAGCAAATAAAACAGACATTAAACAAAAAACTCCGTAAGGAGCAATATTAATTATATACATAACTAACTTCAAAACGATGTCGGTAATATTGCTAACAACATCTTTAATTATTTTTACTGAATCACCTAAACCTCTAATTGCAATTCCAACTAATATTGAAAAAACTATAATTTGTAACATATTGCCATCTGCCATCGCTTGTATTGGGTTTGATGGAATAATATTTAAAATTATATCTTTAATATTTGGACTTTCGGGTATAGATAACAAAGTCGATGTCTGAAGATCTAAATTATTTCCTGGATTTAAGAAAACAGCAATTGAAAGGCCTATTGAAATTGCAATAGCAGTTGTTATTAAATATAGGCCAAGAGTTTTTCCTGCTATCCTTCCTAAGCTTAAATTTTTATCTAAAGATGAAACACCGCTTGTTAGTGAGAAGAACACTAATGGTACTACCATTAACTTTAATAAAGAAATAAATATCTGCCCACCAATATTTAAAAAACCATCAATTAAATATACCTTTATGAATGGGTTAGCCTCAAGCCCTAACAAACTTATGATAGAGCCAAATATAAGACCAGAGAGCATTCCTATTAAAATTTTTGAAGTTAGACTCATATAACTATTATAAACATAAAAAATCATAGTTATAAAAAAAACCTGAATTATTGTGATTATTATCGAATCATAAAAGTATAGCCACGTTTATAGGAGGTTTATTATGGATATTGAAAGAACTATGTTATGGGCAGGTTTACTTGCTTTACTGTTTATATACTTAGCATTTCAGACTGCAATGGCAAGAGATGAAAGTTCATCTGTAGGTGAAGGAACCGGCGAACTACTTAAAAAATCAAGAGTTCTTGGTAATTTAGCAGAGCATGCACCATTAATGCTAATAATGATGATGATGCTTGAAAATGATGGATCCGAAGGATTTGTAACTCTTTTAGGATTATTATTTTTTCTATGCAGATTAGCTCATGTATATGGTATTTTATATCAAGATGGATTTGGTCCAAAAGAAAACCCGGCTAGAGCAGGGGGTGCAATTGGTTCTTGGGCTTTAATGGGCCTTGCTGCATTAGCTTGTATTTTTTAATTTAAGTTATTTATACATCCGCCGAATCAATAGAAAATAAAATATCTTTTGAAAGGTTTGCTATGATTAAGAATATTTCTATAGTTTTTATAGTTTTTTCTCTAACTGCGTGTGCTCAGTTTGATGGTAATTTTTTAAACTCAAGTGATCCTGTTGTTGAGCAATCGAATGATGATATTTCAAACGAGGTAACACAGGAAGATATTTTTAATCAAATTAATGATATTGCTTTTCCACCACAAACTGTAATTGATATTCCTAGTTCACTTATCATGGGAAGTGATGAAAATTGGTTTGGTCAATTATTTTTTATTTCTGAATTAGATGCTAACGATGTATTTGCTTATTTTAAGGAACATATGCCTGATACAGGATGGTTTTTGATTATGGAACAACAAACAAAGCAAAGCTTTCTCGTCTATGAAAAAGATAATAGGGTAGCAATACTTAATATTTCGCGTAATAAAAGAGGTTCTAAGGCTACAATGGCAGTTGGACCTCGAGCAGGATTAAATTAATTTATTCTAATATAGCGACAGTCTGACCTTCATCAACTTCATCGCCTTCATTAATTTCAATTGATTTTATTTTTCCTTTGTGTTCTGAGGATATTGGAATTTCCATTTTCATGGACTCAAGGATTATGATTTCATCATCAACTTCAACCATATCTCCTGGTTGTTTAATAATTTTCCAAACAATGGCTTTTATTTGTGATTTAACTTCCATAGAGGTTAGTCTATAGCATTAATTCTAGGAACTGAAGATATTAATTTTCTAGTATATTCATTTTGAGGATTGCTAAATACATTATCTGCTGTATTGTTTTCAACTATCAAACCTTGATTTAAGACCATAACTTCATCACTAATACTTTTTACTACAGCTAAATCATGACTAACAAAGATCATTGTAATATTTAAATTAATTTTTAATTCTTTTAATAAAGTTAAAATCTGAGATTGCACTGATAAATCTAATGAAGAGACTGGTTCATCACAAATTAAAACATCAGGTTCATTTATAATTGATCTTGCTATACCGACTCTTTGGCATTGACCTCCAGATAACTCATGGGGGAATCGATTATATAATAGATCCGATAAACCAACTTTTTCCATTACCTCCAAGACTTTTAAAGTTTTAATGTCTTTACTTATATCTTTTCTATAGATTTCTAATGGTTCGGATATTATATTTCCTATAGTCATGCGGGGGTTTAAACTTCCATATGGATCCTGAAAAATTACCTGAACTCTCTTTCTAAAGGTTTTAAAATCATTTTTTGTGAAATCATTGATATCCTTATCAAACCAAATAATATTACCTTTATCTTTCTTATTAAGAGATAAAATCGTTCTACATAGAGTAGATTTACCGCACCCTGATTCTCCAACTATTCCTAAAGTTACACCTTTATTAAGTGAGAAATTAATATCTTTAAGAACTTGTAGATTTTTATTTTGTCTAAGAAAATTTCTTTCAATTTCAAAACTACAACTTAAATTCTTTACCTCTAGCAATCTTTCTGACATTTATTTCATCCATTCTGGAATACATGAAAGAAGATGTTTGGTGTATTCATGATTAGGCGAGCTTAAGACTTTTTTGCAATCACCTTTTTCGACAATTTTACCTTCATTCATAACTAATATACTTTCTGAAACCTCAGAAATAACTGCAATATCATGGGAAATTAATGCCATTGTTATATCTTTATATTTTTTTAAATCATTAAAAATTTTTAAAATTTCTTTTTGAGTAGTTACATCAAGAGCCGTAGTTGGTTCATCTGCAATAATAAAAAGGGGATCACACATTAAAGCTATACCAATCATGACTCTTTGTCTCATTCCGCCAGAAAGTTCGTGAGGATATTTTTTTAGTAAGTTTTCTATTCTAGGAAGCTTTACAATGTCTAATACCTCCTTTGCTTTTCTTAATGCATCAGTTTTACTAGCATTTTCATGAATCATGGAAACTTCAATTAATTGATTTCCAATATTCATATGAGGGGTAAGTGATGTCATTGGGTCCTGAAAAATAAATCCTATTTGTTTGCCTCTTATTTTTGAGATTTCTTTTTCATTAAGCCTTAATAAATCAATATTGTTAAAATATGCATTACCAATTACGCTTCCATTATCCGATAATATTCCTGTAATAGAAAAAAATGTTTGAGTTTTACCGGATCCAGATTCACCAGCAATTCCCAAACACTCGCCCTTATTAATATAAAATGACACATCATCTACTGCTGTAAATATTCCTTGAGTGGTATCAAAATTAACGGATAAATTGTTAACATTAAGAAGTGTTTGCATTAGTACTCCTTAGGATCCAAGGCGTCTCTTAATCCATCTCCTATAAAATTAAGAGATGCAAGTGTAAGAACCATAAACAATCCAGGAAATATCAATAACCACCAAGCTGTTTCCATGTCTCTCGATCCTTCAGAAATTAAAACTCCCCAAGATGTTAAAGGTTCTTGAACACCTAAACCAAGGAATGATAGAAAACTCTCTAATATAATTACTGACGGAACCATTAAAGTTATGTAAACGATTATTGTTCCAGCTAAGTTTGGTATTATATGTTTAATAATTATTAAAAAAGACGATTGACCAAGCGATTTACTCGCTTCAATAAATTCTTTTTCTTTAATAGAAATTGTCTGACCCCTTACAATTCTTGCCATTGTTAACCATTCAACAGCGCCAATTGCAAGAAACAATAAATAAATATTTCTTCCAAAAATAACCATTAAGATTATTACGAATATTAAATAAGGCATAGCATATAATATCTCTACAATTCTCATCATGATGGTATCTAGCTTACCCCCAAAATAACCAGCAATTGTTCCGTATGTTACACCAATAACAACACTTACAAGGGTAGCTATAATACCTATAGTCAGACTTAATCTTCCACCATAAAGAATTCTAACCAACAGATCTCTTCCATTTCCATCAGTACCAAAAAAATGACCACTTTCAATATTGGGAGCTAAATAGATTGAATTCCAATCAGTTTCGTAAAAATCATATTGAAGAAAATACGGACCAAAAAAAGAGAGTAGGGCAATTGATGATAATATAATCAAACTTATTAGAGAGGCTTTGTTTTTTAACAATCTTTTAAAAGCATCAGAATATAAAGAATTACCTTTAACCGATAAAATGTTATTCAATTCATCCTTACTGTAGTTCTTTATATTCATTTAATCTTAACCCTTGGATCTAATAAAGATCTTAATATGTCTGAAAATAAAATAAGAATCATGAGAAGTGACGCGTATAAAATCATAACACCACTAACAAGTGTATAGTCTCTCTGAAGAGCTCCAACAACAAAATACCTTCCTATTCCAGGTAAACCAAAAATTTGTTCTATTATTATTGATCCTGTCATTAAGCCAGCTGTAGCAGGTGCTAAATAATCAATAATAGGTAATATTGATGATCTAATAACATGTTTTGTTATTATTCTTCTCCCCGGAATTCCTTTTGCTCTTGCTGTACGAATAAAATTAGAATTTAGGGTTTCTATAGTACTAGCCCTCATCATTCTTGAAATTATAGCAATTTGAGGAAGAGATAATGAGACAATCGGTAAAATAAGATTAGAAACATTTCCTCCATTCCATCCGGATATTGGAAGAAGACCCAAATATAATCCAAAAAATAATGATAAAATAGGAGCTAAAACAAAGCTAGGAACACAAATACCTATAAGAGATACGCCCATAACAGTATAATCATATATAGTATTTCTTTTAATCGCGGCTATTATTCCTAATAAACTTCCTAAAAAGAGAGATAAAAAAATAGCAGAAAGACCTAGAGTTAAACTTATAGGGAAACCGCTTAAAATGAGTTCATTTACTGAAAAATCCTTATATTTATAAGAAGGACCAAGATCTCCCTTAACTACCTTAGATAAATAAATTCCAAATTGCTGTATTAATGGTTTATCAAGATCATATGCTTCATTAATCTTTTGTTCTATTTCTGGAGGAAGAGCTCTTTCATTAGTAAAAGGTCCACCAGGCGCTAATCTCATCAAACCAAAAACAAAGGCAATTATTATAATTAGGGTAGGTATTGCTATTGCTAATCTTTTTATTATAAGTTTTATCATTTGCGCATAATATATATTATGTATAAACTATTAAACATCTATACTGAAACTATATCCATCATATGATGGTTTTACATTATTAGGTAAATCATTAGACAATTGCTGATAATCTAAATCAATATGCATATTTGTTAATAATGCCTTTTTACAGTTATATTCTTTTATCCATTGTAATGTTTTATCTAAATGAGCATGTGTGGGATGTGGAGTAATTCTAAGAGCATCAACAATCCAATAATCAAGATTAGATATATATTTTAGTGATTTATCTGGAAAGTCTACTACATCACTTGAATATGCTATACCGTTATAATTGAATCCTAACGAAAAAATTGTACCATGATGTTGTAAAAATGGAACAAATGATATTTCTCCTCCCTCACCACTAATTATCAGTTCTTCATATGGATTAATTATATTTTCAGACAAAATTGACGGGTAACCATGCTTTTCACCGCTTTTAAAGCAATAATTAAATCTAGGTATTAATCTTGAGGCGGTATCTTTATCAAAATAAACATTAACTCTTTCTCTCTTTCTTAGAGCAAATATTCGCAAATCGTCAATTCCACCAGACTGATCAGCATGATCATGTGTATATAATACAGCATCAATTTTTTTTACACCGGCTTTTAATAATTGTTGCCTCATGTCTGGTGAAGTATCAATTAAAACAACGGTTTTCTTATCATTTGTGATTTTTTCAACTAAAATCGAACATCTTGTCCTGATATTTTTTATGTTATTTGGATCGCAGACACCCCAATCACCGTCAATCCTAGGAACTCCCCCTGAAGAACCACAACCCAAAATTGTTGTTTTTATGACGCTACTCATTGGTAATTTTAGCTTTATTAAATAATTTAAGAAAATTATCAGTTGTTTTTTGATAGAATGTTTCCTTATCAATATCATAAAACTCAGCTAAATATTTTGCAGTATGAATGACATTAGCTGGTTCATTTCTACCCCCTCTAACAGGTTCAGGTGATAGATATGGTGAGTCTGTTTCAACTAATATTCTATCGATAGGAATATCTTTTATTGTTTCTCTCAATTCTCCAGCATTCTTAAAAGTAACAATTCCCGACAAAGAGATATAAAAACCTAGATCTAGGGCAGCTTTGGCTAATTCTGGGCCAGCTGTAAAACAATGAATTACTCCCGGAAATTCACCTCTCTTATTTTCTTCATTAAGTATATCTATTGTTGCTTTATCTGCATCTCTCGTATGAATAATAATAGGAAGTTGCGTTTCTCTTGAAACATTAATATGTCTTTTAAATAATTGAATTTGAATATTCTTTTCTGAATTTTCATAGTAGAAATCTAAACCGGTCTCCCCTATTCCAATAACTCTTTCATTATCTACAAATTTAATAATTTTTTCTTCATTTAATTCACTATGTAAGTGCGCAGAATGCGGGTGAATACCAATAGAGCAAAAAATATTACTATATTTTTGAGTTAAAGCGATCAAAGGGTTAAACTCATTTTCTTGAGTAGAAATAGCTAACATAGCTTTTACGCGAGAATTAAAAGCATTATTTATTACGGAATCTAGATCTTCTCTAAAATCCTTAAATATTAAATGGCAATGTGTATCAACTAAATATGACATTTTTCTATCCTAGACAGTTATGCCTTTCGATTCTAAAATTTACAAGTTATTATGCAAATTAAGATATTATGATAAATATTAAAGTTATTTCAGATACTATATGCCCATGGTGTTACATAGGTAAAAAACAATTAGAAGAAGCTATAAATAAAATAGATAATATTGAATTTGATATTTCATACAAACCTTTTCAACTTGACCCAACAATGCCAATTGGAGGTGTTGATAGAAAAAAATATATTGATAGAAAATTCGGAGAAGATACCGCTAAAGAGGTAGGAAATAAAATAAGAGAAGCAGGCAAACTTGTGGGTATAGAATTTAATTATGAAAATATCATTAAAACGCCAAATACCTTAAATAGTCACAGAATTTTAAAATGGGCAGAAAAAGAAAGTAAACAAGAAGAAGCTCTAGAGCTATTGTTTTATTCATATTTTACTGAAGGAAGAGATATTGGTAATAATGATGAATTAGTAAAAATCGCAAAAAAACTTGGTCTAAATTCGAAAAAAATAGAAAAAGATTTAGACTCAGATATTGATGTTAAAGAAATTGAATTAGAAGAGTGGTCATATAGAGATCTTGGAATTGCAGGAGTTCCAACATATATATTAGAAAATAATATGATCATTACAGGTTCTCAATCATCAGAAACATTTGTTAATGTTTTTAATAAAATTAATTCGAGGAAAACAGAATGACCGAAGTAATTATTAGCGAAATAATTGATCATGAAATATGTTTAATAAAATTAAATAGACCCGATACATTAAACAGCCTTAATAAAACTTTAGTTGATAGTCTTTATCAAGAAATAGATGAATGCGAAAAAAATGATGATATTAGATCTATCATATTAACAGGAAATGGAAGAGGTTTTTGTGCAGGAGCAGATCTAGCTAATGGTGGTTGGCCAGCAGAAAAAGGTTGGTCAGCTGGAAAGGCAACGGCAAATGCGATGGAGATTGGATTTAATCCCTTAGTTAGAAAAATAGTAAATTCTAAAAAGCCTATAATAAATGCAATAAACGGTATTGCTGCTGGTGGTGGTGTTGGACTTGCATTATGTGGAGATATTGTGATCGCTTCTGAAAAAGCTAAGTTTAAATTAGTTTTTGGTCCTCAATTAGGAATTATTCCTGATGTTGGCGCTTCATGGCTTGTTCCTAATCTTATTGGGAGAGCAAAAGCTAATGGATTAGCTTTGCTAGGAGATGACCTAGATGCAAGAAAAGCTTTTGATTGGGGTTTAATTTGGGATGTAGTGAGCGATGAAGATTTAATACCTGAAGCAACCAAAATTGCAAAACGTATTGCTAATAGCGCTATTACTGGCCTTAAAGCTGTAGTGCAAGCGCATGATAATGCCTTAGTCTCATCTTTAGATGAACAACTAAATTATGAGAGAGATACGCAAGAAATTTTTTGTAATAAAGAAGAATTTAAAGAAGGTGTTAGAGCTTTTCTTGAAAAAAGGAAACCTAATTTCAAAGATATAAAGAACTAATTCAATTTATGTAACAACTCAATGTCATCTAGCTTTTGATCTATATAGTTTAATATTTCATTATCACTTTGACCTTCGAATGATAATTTTTCATCTGGCTTAATATTTATATCGTCTGATTGCACGATATAGTTTAGTAAAGCTTCAGGATTTTTAAAAATATTATTTTTAAATTGTACGATAAAGCCATTCTTTGATTTTTTTATTGATTCAATATTTAGATTCTTACATCTTATTTTTATAGAAATAACCCTTAATAGAATAGCTACCTCACTGGGAAAACTTCCAAATCTATCAACAAGCTCAACTTCAAATAACTCTAAATCAGAAATATCGTTTAAATTAGAAAGCTTCCTATATATTTCCATTCTAATATTTACGTCCTCCAAGTAATCTGATGGTATTAATATAGGTAAATCCAAATTAATTTTTGGAGACCATTTTTCTTTTACAAATTGAGCTTTATTATCTTTCAACAATGAAATAGTTTCCTCAAGCATATCTTGATACAGCTCAATACCAATCTCTTTTATATGGCCTGATTGTTGTTCACCAAGAATATTGCCTGATCCCCTTATATCTAAATCATAGCTAGCTAAATTAAATCCTGCCCCAAGTGAGTTTAAAGACTGGATAGCCTCTAATCTTTTAAGAGCATTACTTCCAAGTTGATAATCATTTTCGTATGTAATATAGGCATAAGCCCTAATATTTGATCGACCAACTCTTCCTCTTATTTGATACAATTGAGATAAACCAAATAAATTTGCTTTATGTACAATTATTGTATTCGCGTTTGGTAAATCTAAACCTGATTCAATAATACTTGTAGAGATTAGAACATCATAATTACCTTCATAAAAATCATGCATTCTATTTTCTAAATTTGTTGATGACATTTGCCCATGTGCAACTACATAATTAATTTCTGGAATTTTTTCTTTTATAAATTCTTCTATTACTTCAATGTCCTTTATCCTAGGAACTATATAAAAACTCTGCCCTCCTCTTTTCTTTTCTTTAATTAAAGCTTCTTTAATAACTATTGAGTCTCTTTTGAAAATAAATGTTTCAATTGATCTTCTATCTATTGGTGGAGAGGCAATTATTGATAAATCCTTAACGCCTGTCATCGCTAACTGCATAGTTCGAGGAATAGGTGTAGCAGTTAAAGTAAGAACATGAATATCTGTTTTTAATTTTTTTAATTTCTCTTTATGTTTAACACCAAAATGTTGCTCTTCATCAATTATTAATAGCCCTAAGTTTTTAAATTCAATTTTATCTGATAATAAGGCATGAGTACCTATAACGATATCAGCATTGCCATTGTTAATATTTTCAATAACCTCTTTCTTATTTTTAGTTAATCTTGATAATTCAAAAATATTAATAGGTAATCCAGAAAATCTCTTTTTGAAAGTTTCATAATGTTGTCTAGCAAGTAATGTAGTTGGAGATAGAATTGCTACCTGTTTACCTTCAAGGGAGACAACAAATGATGCTCTAATAGCAACTTCAGTTTTACCAAAACCAACATCACCACAAACAAGTCTATCCATTGGTATTCCACTAGTTAAATCATCTAGAACATTTTGAATTGAACTTATTTGATCATCTGTCTCTTCATATGCAAATCGTGAGCAAAAATCATCGTAAAATTCATTCTTGATATCATATTTACTTGCAGTAGATAATTTTCTCTTGGCAGCAACATCAATTAAGTCTTTAGCTAGATGCATAATGTCTTTTTTTATTTTTTCAGTTTTTATTTTCCATGCATTACTTCCAAGCTTATCTAAAGCTACACCCTCAACATCAGAATTATATTTTGAGAGCATTTCTAGGTTTTCGACAGGTAAATATAAACGATCATTATTCCTATACTCTAACATTAGGCATTCGTGATAAGAGTTTTCAATTTTAAGGTTTGTTAAATCTATAAATTTACCTAGACCATGATCAACATGAACAATAAGATCGCCAGGGTTTATAGAAGAAATATCTCTAAGAAAATTTTTATTTTCGACTTTTCTGGATCTATAAAATTTTTCACCAAAAATGTCCTGTTCAGAAATAAAAAATATTCTTTCAAGAAAAAAACCATTTGAAAGATTAAGGACACATATACCTACTCGATTTTTTTCTTTATTATTTAGTTCAGAATACTTTTCAAAAAAATATGATTCTATTTTTTGATTTTTAAAAATCTTTTCAAGTCTCAACCTTGATCCCTCACTAGAACAAGCAAGAAGCACCCTTTTACCATCACTAATATTCTTATCTATGGATTCTTTTAATGCATTATAATCGACCTTGTTAACCCTTTCAGATGAATAAAAGCCGGTAATATTATTGCCCTCTAAGTTAATTCCATTAGGGTTTTTTAATGAAGAAATTTTCAAATTTTTATAATTATCAATAATATTTTTATATTCCTCTTTACCTAAAAATAATCTTTCAGGGGCAAGTGAGTAATATTTATCATTATTTTCTTTTTCAGCATCAAATTCTTTTCTTGTTTTGAATTGAGCAATTAAAGTTTCTTCAAAATCTTCTATCACTTCAAAAACACTATTATCTAGAATAATTATTGGATCATCGCAATAATCAATGATTGTTGATTTATCATTATAAAAAAAAGGTAACCAACTCTCTATTCCGGGATATGAAATTTTATTTGATATACTTTCATATAGTTTTGAATTTTTACTCTGAGAACCAAATTCTATGTTAAAATTGCTTCTAAAATTTCTAACTAATTCATTGTTTAAAATAATTTCTTCACATGGGAATAAATCAATAGAATCTATACATTTATCATCTGAAAGTTGGGTGTTGGCATTAAAAGATCTTATTAAATCCAATTTATTACCAAAAAAATCTAATCTTACTGGAGATAAAGAATTAAATGGAAAAAAATCAATTATACCGCCTCTAACAGCAAACTCCCCTACCTCACGAACATAAGATGTATTTGTGTAACCATTTTCAACTAAAAAAGATTTTATTTCAGCTGTATCATAGTCAATTCCAACTCTTAAATTAATATTTTTATAATAATTATTTTTTTTATCGGCAATGAATTGTGTTGATGCTTTTGCTGTAGTTAATACGATTTTATTTCCCTGGTAAGTATTTAATTCAGCTAAAGTTTTTACTCTTTCGGAGGTTATGTTTTTATTCGGTGATATTCTGTCGTAGAAATTAGTGTCATATTCAGGAAAAAAAAATGTATTTTCAATTTCAAGAAAATTTAATACATCTTTAATTTGGTTATATTTTTTTTTATTTTCACAAACAAATAGAATATCTTTTTTAATGTGTTGAGATATTTTAGAAATTATTAAAGCTTCAGATCCATGTGGAATACTTCCAAGAATAGATCCTTTATTAATTTTCCCTTCATTTTTAGAAAATTCTTTTATGAAATCATCTAAGAGCATAAATATTTTACTTTAAAATTTCTTTTACAAGGTCGGTATACTTTTCAGGAATAGAAACATCTTCAGATGCAAACCATTTATAAAGATCGGGGTCTGGTATTTCCAATATCTCTTCAAATAATTTTAAATTTTCTTCGTTCATAGTTTCTAAATTTTTTTCTGCAAAAGAACCAAGAATTATATCCATCTCTTTTGTGCCTCTATGAGAAGCTTTAAATAATAATTTTTTCAAATAAATTTCCATTTTTCATTTATATTAGTAGTTTATATTATGATTTCAGAGTCTCTATATCAGTTATTTCAACCATTAGATACCCTTAAAGGGATAGGACCAAAACTTAAATCTCGCTTAAAATATTTAGTAGGTAATTATGTTATTGATTTAATTTGGCATCTTCCAAATGGATTTATAGATAGATCTTATAAACCATGTATAAATGATGCAGAGATTGGGCGAGTAGCCTCAATAAAGTGTAAAGTTATAAAACATACTCCATCATTTAGGAGAAACATCCCTTATAGAGTAGTGTGCGAAGATGATACAGGAAGGTTAAATTTAGTTTGGTTTAATTCTAGAAAAGATTATCTTGAGAAGCTACTTCCACTAGATAAAGAAATTATAATCAGCGGAAAAATTGATTTTTATAAAGATACTAAACAAATTACACATCCTGAATATATAATAAGCGCCGAAGAAGAAGACGAATTGCCAAATGTTGAGTCTACATATTCTTTAACACAAGGTTTAACCAATAAAGTTGTTAGAGGTAATATTGATAGAATTTTAAAAATCATACCTAAAATTAATGAATGGCATGACGAAGGAATATTAAAAGACATGAATTGGCCATCATTTAATGAAGCCATATATAATGTTCATAATCCTAAAAATGAAAATGACCTTACATCACAAAATTTATCAAAACAAAGAATAATTTATGATGAATTGCTCGCACATCAAATATCAATGCAATTAATATCAAAAGAATTAAATCATCAGAAAGGTGTAGCGTTAAAGACTAATACCAAAGAAATTAATAGGTTTATTGAGACATTACCTTTTAATCTCACAAACTCTCAAATAAAATGCATTGAAGAGATTTCTATAGACATGGAAAAACCTTTTAGAATGTTACGGCTTCTTCAAGGAGATGTGGGTTCAGGAAAAACTTTAGTTGCACTGGTAAGTATCTTAACAGCAGTAAATAACCAAAAACAAGCAGCATTAATGGTACCAACTGAAATATTAGCAAATCAACATTATGAGTCTTTTAAAGAATTATTATCAAATAATTATAATATTGATGTACTTACAGGTAAAACATCACAAACAGAAAGGGAAAATATTTATGCAAATATTGAAACTGGTAAAACGGATATCATAATTGGAACTCATGCACTATTTCAGGAAAAAGTAAAATTCCATGATCTCGGATTTGTCGCAATTGATGAACAGCATAAATTTGGAGTTCACCAAAGACTATTATTAACATCAAAAAATAATGCTTTACCTCCTCATGTATTATTGATGACTGCAACTCCAATACCTAGAACTCTTGAACTAACAACTTATGGATCAATGTCAGTTTCAAAAATCACTGAAAAACCAAAAGGAAGACAAGATATTAAAACTGCGGCTAAACCACTTTCAAAATTAAATGAAACTATTCTATCATTAAAAAAAACTATCGATGGAAATAATAAAATATATTGGGTGTGCCCTCTTATAGAGGAGTCTGAAAAAATTGATTTGGCTGCAGCGGAAGATAGATATGAAACTTTAAAAAAGCATTACCCAAATAATGTCCTTCTTATTCATGGTAAAATGAAAAATGATGAAAGAGAAAAAATTATGGATGAATTCAAGAATGGGGATACTAAAATTCTTGTTTCAACAACTGTTATTGAGGTTGGAATTGATATACCTCAAGCAACAGTTATGATAATTGAGCATGCTGAAAGGTTTGGCTTATCACAACTGCATCAATTAAGAGGAAGAGTTGGGCGTGGATCAGATCAATCAAGTTGCTTACTTTTGTATCAAAACCCTATTGGTGAAAATGCAAAAAAAAGAATTGAGACATTAAGAAAAACAAATGATGGTTTCATAATTGCAGAGCAAGATTTATTACTGAGAGGATCAGGAGAAATTTTAGGTACTAGGCAATCAGGATTCCATATTTTTAAAATTGCCAACTTTAATGAAGATAATGAATTACTTGATATGGCGAATAAAAATGCTAAAGAAATTGTTGAGAATAACAAATTAAATGCGAATTTAAGATTATTGCTTCAATTATTTAGTAAGGATGAAGCATTAAAGTACCTTGATGCAGGTTAATCCTGATTCGGTACAACAATACCGGCCGAAATTATTAACTTAGCTGCCTCCTCAACTGTCATATCCATTTGAATTGTATCTTCACGTGGAACAAATAATAAATAACCAGAAGTTGGATTAGGTGTTGTTGGGGCAAAAATACACAACAAATCATCTCCTTTCTTATCTGCTATTTCACCTTTTGCATCAGTTGTTACAAATCCAAGCGCCCATATATCTTTTCTAGGATATTCAAATAAAACTACTCCTTTAAAATTTTTATTAGATTGTGTAGCAACAGTTTCAAATATCTGCTTAAGAGCTCCATAAATATTTCTTATCACTGGAACTCTATCGAGAAGGTTTTCGCCAAATTGTAGAATTGTTTTACCAAATATATTTGCTGTTAACGCACCAAGTCCAGTTAAAATGATTAATGATGCAATCACTCCAAGCCCAGGTAAACTGTAAGGTGAATCTTTTAATGAGTTAGGTATAAAAGGAGAAAACCAAGAATCAACACTTTCTATAAACCAAATAGCTACCCATATAGTAATAGCAATTGGTGCCGCAACAACAAGTCCTGTTAGAAAATAGGTGCGTAATCTCCTGATCAAAGGTATTTTTTGCTGTGTTTCATTAGACATAATTAACTTGTAGCATAAAAATAATTATTGATAATAGAAATTTAGATTTTTTTCATTATGGAAAACCTACAAAAAATATTAAGTGAAATTATTGCTGAATTTATACCTAACTTTATGTCTGTAGATGAAATATCAAGACTTTCGGGTGGTTCAAGTAATGAATCATGGAAGATAGATATAAACACAAAAGAAGATAAAAAGATCTTAGTTTTTAGGAGGACACCTGGAGGCAATCTAAAAGATGAGGAAAGTAATAATTTTGTAGATATAGTTGATGAAGCAAAAGTAATGGATATTGCAAAGGATTTTGATGTTCCAGTTCCTAAAATTCTTAAAGTAATTAATCATAAAGATATAGGAAAAGGTTTCTTTATGCAGTTCATTAAAGGCGAAACCTTAGGGAATAGAATTGTAAATAACGAAGAATTTGAACAAGTTAGACCAAGACTAGCAGAAAAATGCGGTGAAATTATTGCAAATATCCATAAAATCCCAATATCAAAATTTAATAATATTAGAACATCAGAAGCTGAAGAAGAATTGTTAAGATATGAGGATGTTTATAAAAGCCATAACCAGAATATTCCAGTGTTTGAATACACAATTAGTTGGTTAAAAGACAACTTACCGAAAAAAATACCTTTAAAATTAATACATGGAGACTTCAGAAATGGAAACCTAGTTATATCTAATGAAGATATAATACCGGGTGTTTTGGACTGGGAATTATTTCATCTTGGTGATCCTTACGAAGATTTATCATGGATTTGTGTTAATAGCTGGAGATTTAACAGAATAGATCTTCCTGTAGGAGGGTTTGGAAAAAGAGAAGATATGTATTTGTCTTATGAAAAAATATCAAATGAAAAGCTTGATAGATCAAGATTAAAATTTTGGGAGGTCTTAGGCACATTAAAATGGGGAATTATGTGTTTAAATATGATTGAAATCTATAGATCGGGTTTTGATAAATCTATAGACAGAGCCTCCATAGGAAGAAGATCATCTGAAACAGAAATAGATTTAATTAGAAAAATTATAATATCATGAGAAGCGAACCAACTATAGATGAATTAATAATATCCATTAAAAATTTTTTGGAGTCTTTAAATATTGAAATATTTCCAAATATTAAAAAAAATATAAAAATATTAAATGAAATTAATGATATTGATGAATTGAAAATAAATGAAATAATTGATTTCATAAATAATGATCTAATTAATAATTTAAGTGGTCATGATAGATTTTATGCATTTGTTGCAAGAAATTCTCTTCAAATTATTCAAAGAGAAATAAATTTAGCAGATGATTACGAAGAAAAAGAAATTATTAGATTAGAAAAGTTATTAAAGAAAAAAGGAAATATTAAGGACCTTAATAAACTCTTATGTGAAAGAATAAGCAATAAAGAGATAAATAGGGACAATAATGATCTAAAGGACCACTTAATTAGAACAACAATGGCAAAATTATCTATCGATCAACCTAATTACTCAGGTTACCTTAAGGCATTAAAAGATGGATACTCTAAGGATTAATTATAAAGATCCAATAATTGCTACCGAACAAACATTATTCGCAGGTTGACCGCCAAGATTATGAGTCAATCCAATTGAAGGATTTTTTAATTGTCTTTTATCAGCTCTACCTTGAAGCTGCAGATACATCTCATAAAGCATCCTTAAACCAGAAGCACCAATTGGATGTCCAAAACATTTTAATCCGCCATCAATTTGACATGGAACTTGTCCATCAGCATCATAAAAACCATCCATAACATCTTTTACCGCCTGCCCTTCTTCAGAGATGAAAAGATCTTCCATTGTAACAAGCTCAGTAACAGAGAAACAATCATGTACTTCCATCATTGATACCTCTTCTCTTGGGTTTGTTATTCCAGCTTCAGCATAAGCCTTTTTCGCGGCAATCCTTACAGTATGAAAATATGATCCATCCCAAGTATTATGATGTGACTCTAATCCATTGGATACAGATAATTGAAGTGCTTTAACGCTAATAAGATTATCTTTACCTAAACTTTTAGCTATTTCTGGTGTTGTTACGATAGCAGCAGCAGCACCATCAGAAACACCACAACAATCAAATAAACCAAGTGGTTCAGCAATCATAGGTGCATTTAATACCTGTTCTTCAGTAACTTCCTTTTGAAGGTGAGCTTTAGGGTTTTTTGCTCCGTTAGCATGACTTTTAACAGATACATGAGCTATTGCTCTTTTCATATCCTCAGCAGATACCCCGTGTTTTGCTCTGTAAGCTGAAGCCAATTGAGCGAAATTACCTGGAGCAGATCCTGAAGGACCAATTTGAGGGCCAAATGTACCATAGTTAGTCGCAGGTAAACCTCCATATCCAGTATCTTTAAGTTTTTCCATACCAAGCGCTATAGCAATATCAGCAGCACCTGCAGCAACCGCATAAACAGCACCCCTAAAAGCTTCAGAGCCAGATGCGCAATAATTTTCTACTCTTGTTACAGAAATATTCGGTAGTCTTAAGGCTATAGACATTGGAGTACCGCCTTTACCAGCTCCAATATCATCAATATGATGAGAAAACCAAGCTGCATCTAATTGATTTGGTTCAATTCCTGCATCATCTAAAGCTTCTATATAAGCCTCAACCATTAAATCATCCGGGCTTACATCCCATCTTTCACCAAATTTTGAGCAACCCATTCCTAAAATTGCTACTTTATCTTTAATTCCTGAAGCCATAAAAATCTCCGTTTTGTCTAATTTTTATTATCATAATTCTGTTTAAATAGGTACAGCTTTCCAAAAATATCTTGTGAAACCTCTAGCTTCATCAATAGCTTTAACACGGAAAACCATTTTAACATCTTTACCAGATTCTATCTCACCTTCACCAACATCTGTGAAATCCATCATTATTCTTCCACCTTCTTCAAAAGAAACTATTCCATAATAATTTGGAGGATTAACTGAAAAAGATAGATAATCTGCTGACCAAGAAAGAATATTAGCTTTCTTTTCTGCAAGTTTATAGGGTTCTTGAGTATCGATATCAGGACTATTTGGACTTACAGATATTCTTGACGCAGGAAATTGTATTGTTCCTGTTTTTTCACACTTACCGCCAACAAGGCCAATAATTGCATCATTATGTCTATACAAGGTTGTTAATGCTGTTTTTCGATCAATTTCTCCTCGCATACCTTTTTCCCATTTAACAAGATCGTTAAAGGTCAAATATTTCATATAATTAGTCTCTTCAACACCATTATCCAGCAAATTAGCAACAGATTCATCGTTTTTGAGGTTTTTAATTAAATCAGTTGTCTCAAGAAGTATTGCATCTCCGCCACCTCCGAATGAACAGACTAATATTTTTTCGTTCGGATTTGAATTTTCAAGAACATTTGTCAACATTAACAATGGATGTGAAGATCCTGTATCACCTACATTTAGAGCTAAATTATCAACAACATTTTCTGGATCTATTCCACAAATTTTAGAAATAGTCTGTGGAACTCGAGGAAAAATACAAGGAAGTATAAATTTACTTATTTCTGAGGCATTTATATCATTTTCTTCAAGTAAATTATTAATTAATTTAGGAATTATCTTTAAATATCCTTCATCCCTAATCCATCTTTCTTCCCAATTATAATCAAATTCTTCATTTGGACCTCTAAAATGATCAACAAAATCGACAGAAATAGATGATGTAGCAATTACTCTAGCTATAATGTCTTTATTGCTTACAGCTACTGCAGCAGATGCATCACCAAAATCAAGCTCTTGTGCACTTCCAACTCTTGATTTTCTCTTATCAGCCGCCAAAACTAGAGAATAAGAGCTTTTAGCAGATTGAACTGAAGAAATAGCATTAATCAAAGCTGTAGTCCCACATTTAAGGGTTGAAGATATATCAGTGCATTGTGTGGCTTCTTCTAAGGTTAAGGCTGCTCTAACTATTCCTGAATTTAATCTATCCGCAAAAGGCATAGTTGTCGAAGCCAGAAAAAGATTATCGACATGAGATCTATCATCTTCGGGGCCAAGCAATCTTCTAGCTGCTTCAACAGACATTGTTACGCTATCTTCATCCCAGTTTGACATTGATCTTGTACCTTTACCCTTACCAACAAGGTTAGGAGCAAGCCAAGCATTAGACTCTGCAACACTTTTTCTAGATAATCTTAGTTTTGGAATGTAACCAACAATAGATGAAATACCTACTTCACTCATAATATTTTCCTATTTTTATTTTTTATATGTTTGCTCGCAAACCTGTATTTGTTCAGATACGAAACCTTCGGTTAAAGCCATTGCTTCATTAAAAGTATTGTAATTGCCTTCAAAATATTCATCTGCAATTTTACCCTGATCTGAAGCTGAACTGGTAATACTTCTAACCATTAGAGTTTGGCTTTCAAATCCTCCAGCAATAGATACAAATACACCATTGAAAAAATCTGGGTGACCATTAGATTGAATCTCTTTTTCAAGTTCAGCCATTTTTAAAACGAATGCATTAATATTTTTTTGTTTAACCTTTATTCTTGCAACGACCTCATGTCCTGGCTCAAGTCTAAAGCTTTTTAATGATTTCCAAATAGCTGAGTGCTTTAATTCTCTTAACTTTGATATTTGTCCGCCAGCTTTATAAGGGTCATAATTTAAAGATCCTACCATTGCAGCTTCAACACTAGGAAAAGCATTCCATACCATTAGTTCTCCAGGGTAATCATTACCTGATCTAGTTATGCAAACACCAGCATCTGATGATCCGATAGCTTTAAATGCATCAGTATTCTTTTTTAGAAAACCGACATATTGATCAATATCAGTTGCAGCAACATTTAATGTTGTAAAAGCGCCTTCTTCAGGCTTAACATCAACATCTGCATAAATATTAAATGAAATTAACAATGCAAAAATAAATAATAAGTTTTTCATAATCACTCCCAGATTAAATAATTGAATTATATTTACAGCAAATTAATTCTAATATTGAAAGAGTTTTTTTAACTTTTAAACAAACTATATTAGTTTCTTTTCAGTTCTAAAAAATTTAAAGAAACACCATGTAGAAAAAGCTGTCATTAGATGCCAAATAGCATGTGGCTGAATAATGGAATCTGGATAACAAAATGGTGTATTTGGATAACCTTGAAGCCATATTATAAATGCAAGAATATATGATCCCATTCCAAGAAAAAACCAAGGTGTATAATCTCTCTTTACTCTAGGCGGTTGACTTGAAAAAATTGCTGGAATCCAAAATAGAATAATCCACCAAAATTCATTAAAATTTAAAAAGATTTCTGTAGGAAAGATTCCAAATACTGAAGCTACAATGAATCCAATAAAACCTGAGATCCATCTAAAAAAAGGTGACCAAAATCGAAAAAGGGCCTCGGAAATAACCCATAAACCGATAGATAAACCAAATAAATCAAGATTAATTCCTAATTCTGAACCAAAAAACCATCGGGATACAGCATAAATAAAAACAATTACAAAATATGATGAAAAGAATGTTTTAAGTGACCAACGACCCATCTCTTTAATGTTTAAGAGCCAAGGAATGATTATGTACATTATCATGCTTAAATTATCTGCCCATTCGCCCCACTCAGTATGTGTTCCATGCATTAATAATGACCCTGGGCCAAGAAACAATGCGGCACCAGCATAAAGTATTGAAATAGAATTTAATCCAGTAAATTGATTTGAGGTATTAGATTTTATGTCTTTTGCTAAAACCCAGAACATTAGCAATCCAAGGATCATAAAACCTATATTACTTAATGCGTTAGATGGCTCTCTAAAAATACCACCACTCACCCTTTCACACCATCTGGAAATGTCACCAATATTTTCATTTGGTTCAAGGGATAAAATTATCCCTTGATTACCAAGTAAAATATAAATAATAAAAAAAACGACAGATAATCCTAATGCAATACAAAATGGATAAAATTTTGAATTAATCATAAAAATCTTACAAATAATTTTTACATTCTCTTAATTGCACAAAGTTTATTACCTGATGGATCTCTAAGATATGCTAGATAAATTTTCATTTCACCGTAATCCCTTACACCAGGCGCCTCTTCAATAGAGACCCCTCCATTATCAATTCCGGTTTGATGCCATAAGTTACCTTCTTCTTCACTCTTTACATTAAAGGCTATTGTTAAGCCGTTACCAGTGGTGGCATCTTTACCATCAATGGGTTCAGTAATAACAAACATTGAGTTATCATGAGCATAAAAATATCTTTTCTGGCCAGTTAAATTAGGGGAAAGAACTCCTTCTGAAGCGCCAAGGACACCTAATAATTTATCATAAAATATTTTAGATTCTTCGATATCTTTTGCTCCAACCATAATATGACTAAACATGGTATTCTCCTTTAGTATGATTTATTCAATTGAAAAAACATCAAATTCAAGTGTCCCTTCATACAAATCAAAAGTACCTTTAGCATAGTTGGCAGTTCCATCTGTAAGAGAGTCTAATGTATGAATAGTTAAGGTTTTACCTTCACGCTTCCATACTCCTTGAAGGCTTGCAAAAGCCATATTTCCGTCTTTAGTAATTGCTCTGGCAGCACCTGTGAAATCACCGCTTAATGCCTCGCCGCTATTAGCTTTAAACTTATGTGTTAGATATACTTTTCCATATCCATCAACAAAGCCTTCAGAAGTAATTACACTATAACCACCTCCAGCCTTCCATGAGGTTACATCAAATTTTCCTTTAGATGCATCTTTGCTTATGTCAAAAGCGTTTACACTGCTAATAGTTAAAAATGATAAGATTATAAAAGCAAGGGCATAAGATTTTAATGTGATAAGTTTTGATAGCATAATTTTCTCCTTTAAAAAGATAAGTTAAAACAATAATTCATAAATATACAAGAATAAGAAATTTATTTTTTCTTAAAACCGTGAATTAATTTTCTGTGATCTTTAGTAAAAAGATGCTTATCAATTATTAGCTATGACAATCACAATCTAATTCTTTGCAAATCTTTAGGTTTTTAAAGTGAGAAAAAGCAACAATAATAGAACCTAATAAAGTAAGACCTTTTTCTCCATACTCACCAAATATATTTTCACCCATTAGAATTGCTAGGAAAAGTATCGATAATCCAAATATACCAATAAATAGAAAAGATATTCTATCGTGAGCTCTGTAACCTGAAGTTAAAGCATATAAACTTATTGGAATTGCTAATAATATAATTAAATAATGAATAAATTCATTATCCAATGAAAAAGCCAAAAAACTTGGAGCTAAAATAATAAAAGATGGTGTGAAAAGGCAGTGCACAATACATAGAAATGAGAGGGAAATAGCAACACCATCAATATTAATTTTACTAGTAAACATAATGATACATACTTAGTATAAAAATTAATAATAATCAAAATTATATTTTAGATAATTTTATTTATGCCAATCAAGCATATCTTCAACATATATATCATCTTTTGGTTCAAAGTTTTCAGCATTATCTAGACTGCAGATGGTGATATAAATATTTTTTTTATCTTCATCAAGAACGCAAGTTAATGGTGTCCCGCAATTATCACAAAAGTATCTAGCGCCATGAGAAGATGAGATAAGTTTTTTTGGATTCCCTTTAGAGTAATCAAAACTGGATGTTGGAACAGCTATCCAGGAGACAAATGCAGCCCCTGAAATGCGCCTGCAAATAGAACAATAACAATTTGCCGAAGGGTAATCATTAGATTCAAGACTGTAGCGAACTGAACCGCAAAAACATCCCCCTTCTATGGTATTATCCAATTTCTAGATTACTCCACTGTTACTGATTTAGCTAAGTTTCTTGGTTGATCAACATCAGTTCCCTTAAGAAGAGCAGTATGATAAGCAAATAATTGATATGGAATAGTATATATAAATGGAGCAGTAATGATATCAGCGTCATCAACTAAAAATATTTTAATTTTTTCTGCAGTATCGCCAAGATGATTTACGCCTTCTTGGTCTGTAACAAGTAAAACATTACCATCTCTTGCTATTACCTCATATAAATTGGATGCAGTTTTATCGAATAAGTTAAAGGATGGAGCGCTTATTATTACAGGAAGCCCCTTTTCTAAAAGAGCTATTGGTCCATGTTTCATTTCACCTGCAGGATAACCTTCAGCATGAATATAGGATATTTCCTTCAATTTTAATGCTCCTTCAAGAGCTACAGGATACATTTGCCCTCTTCCCAAGTACAAGGCATTCTTAATTGGATTAAGATCTTTAACAATTTTCACGAGATCTTCCTCCTGATCTAAAACATTTGAAATTAATCTAGGAAGATCAAGTAATGATTTTACATATTTATTTTCATCATGATCAGATACATTACCATTGATTCTTCCAATATGAATCGCTAGCGCAGCTAAAACAACGAGCTGGCATGTGAATGCTTTAGTTGAAGCAACCCCAATTTCAGGACCAGCAAATATTTTAAGGGATGTATCTGAATTTCTACACATGGAAGAATTAGGGACATTAACGACTGAAATAGTTTTTTGGTTTAATTTTTTACAATGTTTTAATGCGGCCAATGTATCAGCTGTTTCACCCGATTGAGAAATAAAAATTGTGAGACCACTTGAGTCCATAGGTGTCTCGCGATAACGAAATTCCGAAGCGATTTCGACATCAACTTTAATACGAGCAAATTTTTCAAACCATTCTCTAGCAACTAATCCAGAGTAATAAGAGCTTCCACACGCAACTAAAGTAATATTTTTTAAATTAGAGATACTAAAAGGGAATTTAGGTAAATTTACAGTTAAGTCGTCATTGTTAATATAATGACTAATAGCATCTTGAATAACACTTGGTTGTTCATGAATTTCTTTTGACATAAAGTGTTTAAAGACACCTTTTTCTGCCAATGTAACAGTCTTATCTATAATTTGTGATTTTCTTTTTATAAATTCGTTTTGGTTATCAAAAATTTCAAAAGAAGAATTGTCGATTATAGCGATATCACCATCTTTGAGGTAAGTAACCTCATCACAATAATTACCTAATGAATAACCATCTGATCCAATATAATTTTCTTTTTCTGAAGAACCAACTGCAAGAGGACTACCCTTTCTAACGGCAAACAATTTATTTGGTTCAGAACGCATTATAATAGCTAGCGCATAAGAACCTTTAATATCTTCAGTTGTTGCCCTTATAGCCTCATAACTTCCCATTCCTGACTTTAAATAAAGAGTTATAAGATGCGCAATAGCTTCAGTATCAGTTTCACTTTTGAAATTAATTCCGGCCTCTACAATTTGATTTTTAAGCAAAGAATAATTTTCAATAATACCATTATGAACAACAGCAACTTCATCTGTAAAATGAGGATGAGCATTTGATTCATTTGGAACGCCATGCGTAGCCCACCGAGTATGCCCTATGCCAACATTACCTATTAATTCTTCATTTATTAATTTTTTTTGAAGTTGATCAAGGTTGCCTTGAGATTTTACACAGTTAATTTGATTATTGTTAATAGTAGCTATTCCAGAAGAGTCATATCCACGATACTCAAGTCTTCTGAGGCCATCGAAAATTTGATCTTTCACATTATTGCTATTATTAGTTATTACACCAAATATTCCACACATAGTAATCTCCTAATTATTACCCAAAAATTTCTTTGCCCAATTTGAAACAGTTTTTAAAGGCGCTCTTGTAAGAACAAGGCTTTCTTTTTCAACATTTTTTGTAATTACTGAGCCTGCACCAATATGAGCGTTATCACCTACTTCAACGGGCGCAACAAGAGAAGAATTTGAACCGATGAAGGCATTTTTACCTATATGTGTTTTATTCTTGTTTACACCATCAAAATTACAAGTAATTGTGCCTGCGCCAATATTAGCATTTTCTTCAATATTACTATCTCCTAAATAAGACAAATGACTAGCCTTAACATCTTTATGTAATACAGAATTTTTTACTTCCACGAAATTGCCTATCTTACAATCCATACCAATATCTACATTTCCTCTAAGTCGAGAAAATGGTCCAATTGTGGCATTTTCATGAATGATTGCATCTTCTATATATGAAAAAGATCTAATTGTTACTCCACTTTTAAGACAAACATTTTTTCCAAAATATACATTATTTTGAATTTCAACATCATCACCAATAACGGTATCTGATTGAAAAAAAATAGTTTCAGGATCAAGGAGTGTAACTCCTTGAGACATAAATTTTTCTCTTAATCTTTTTTGAAACTCTTTTTCAGCTTTTGCTAAACCGATCTTTGTATCAACACCAAAAATTTCTAATTCTTCACATTTAATAAAATTAGATGAACCATCATGATCATTAATAATTTCCACCATATCTGATAAAATTAATTCTTTTTTTGGATTATTATTTTTTAGTAGACCCAAATAATTGACCAGATTTTGATTTTTCAAGGCCATAACTCCGCCATTACAAAGTTTTATATTTTTATCCTCATCTGTAGCATTGAAATCCTCAACAATTGAATTGAGCTTATTATCCTTCAAAATTATACGGCCATAGCCCTGGGGGTTGTCAGTATCAAAGGCCATAATAGTTAAATCATCTTGATCTATAGAGTTAGATAATTTTTCAATTGATTTGATTTTAAGTAATGGAGTGTCACCAAAAATTACTATTATTCCATCACTATCGGAAAGATCGTGGTTTTCAAAAACAGACTTGACTGCTCCTCCAGTACCATTTTGTTCATCTTGAATTGAAGTTCTTACTTCAGGATAATTAATTTCAAGATAATTTTGTATATCGTCATTATCTTTACTAATAACAACAATAATATCGTTTAACTTAGCTTCTCTTATATTATCAATTATATGAGATAACATTGGTTTTCCTGCCACAGAATGAAGAGGTTTAGATAATGATGAATTCATCCTTGTGCCTTTTCCAGCAGCGAGTACTATTGATGTAATTTTTTTTACCATAGCTAAAGTCAATATTGATTGGATAAAATGACTGATTTTAGTGTATATTTGAAATCAACTCTTGTATCTCTATGTAACTAAAAATAAGGATAATCAGGTGTTTTAAAATGTTCTTTTTTCCATTTAGAGATGATAACCCAACCTCAATGAGACCCTATATTTCATGGTTTTTAATTGCAGTTTGTACACTTATTTTTTTCTATCAAATGGGGTTAACACAAATAGACTTTAATAATTTTGTTAGAACATATGGAATTACACCAGTCAAACTACTAAATAACATTAATAATCAATGGTTTACAATAATAAGTTCAATGTTTGTACATGGTAATCTATCTCATTTGCTAGGAAATATGGTTTATTTATGGATTTTTGGAGATAATATAGAGGACAGCTTTGGCAAGGTTCGCTTTATTATATTTTATATTTTATGTGGTTTTGCGGCTGTTTTTTCGCAAATTCTTTATGACCCAAATAGTCCAATACCAATGATTGGCGCAAGTGGAGCAATAGCAGGTGTTTTAGGCGCTTATTTAATAATGTATCCAAGGGCAAAAATTTGGGTGTTTATGTGGATAGTTTTTATAGTACGATTAATAACTGTACCAGCGTTCATTGTTCTTAGTATTTGGATGGGCCTTCAGCTAATAAATGTTATAGACCAAGGTCAATCTGGTGTTGCTTATTCAGCTCATATTGGAGGTTTCATAGCAGGAATGATACTGGCTCCTATATTAAAAAAGAGAGAAAAGCCTTTATTTGCTCCAGCCTCAGACACAAAATATACATTAATAAAAATTGGTGATAAAGATTATTTGAAACATATGCCTACTATTGGAAAAGCAAAAGACAGGGATTAATAAATGGAATATTTAGATACAAAATATTTTAGTTACGCAAATCCGGATGATTCTTTTCCAAAAAAAGCCCTTATAAGATCAATAGAATTTTTTTCAGGGCAACCAAAATTATACAACCTTTATAGAAATTACCAAAACCAGCCAGAAAATTGGGAAGATTTTTGGGATGGATGCATTGATATTTTAGATTTAAATGTAAAATACAATGAAGAAAAAATTTCAAAAATACCAAAAAATGGTCCCTTAGTTATTGTTGCTAACCATCCTTTTGGTGTGCTTGATGGTCTTGTAATTTGCTGGTTATCAAAAAAAATAAGAAAAGAGTTTAAGGTTTTAACTCATGCACTTTTATTGAGAGCACCTGAAACAAAAGGATATCTCTTGCCTATAGATTTCTCTGGAACAAAAGAAGCACTGCATACGAATATTGAAACAAGAAAGACCGCTAGAAATTTTCTTAATGATGGTGGTGCTGTCGTAATTTTTCCAGGCGGAACAGTTTCTACAACTAATACTGTATTTACTAAAGAAGCATATGATCCAAAATGGAGAAATTTCACAGCAAGACTAATAAGGCGCAGCAAAGCAACTATCTTGCCGATATATTTTTATGGACAAAATAGTCGTTTATTTCATGTTGCAAGTCATATTAGTCAAACTTTAAGATCTGCTTTGCTATTTCATGAAGTCAGAAGAAGGATAAGCTCATCAGTTCCATTAATAATTGGCGATACAATAAGTTTTGACTCCTTGGATGAAACTATGACAAATGACGAACTATCAGATTATCTTAGAAATTTAACTTACAATTTAAATCCATTGTTAGATAATTTTGATATTCCCTTAGGCAAGGATTTTACTGAATTTTAATTTTCTTTCGGCCATTGAACTATTTCAATAACATTATTATCAAAATCTCTAGCCAAACCCACTAAACCACCTTCAATTGTATAATGAGGCAAAGCCTCACGATCAACAGTACCGCCGTTATTACGAATTAAATCCATTGTTATTTTAGCATCATTAACAGCAAAAACTATTTTAACATTTAAACCATCATATGATCTTTCTTCATCAGGCCAATTCATCAAGATAAGAAGATTTTCATCAGAACCCTTCTCGCCTAAAACAATTTCGTCTATGTAGAAATTACTACCATCTTGAAGATCAATCTCTACATTTTCATATGTACCTTTTTCTTCAAGATCTAAAATTTTTTGATAAAAATCTGATGATTTTTTCAAATTGGAAACACCGATTCCTGTAAAACCAAGTTTTGCCATAATATTATTTTATTAAATCTGGATAAGGATTAGCAGTTCCTGTCATATTTCCAGTTCCATTATCATTATAAAGAACAGCATATTTTCTCAATTTAAAAAGCCATTTACCGTTTTCTTTGATGTATTTATCTTGATAAACACCAATATTAAAAAACCCAACAGGATTACCATCGGCATCTTTTTCTGTGGTTTGAATATGTTCAACAATATACCACCTTCCAGTTGCCGTATCGCCGTTAATTTCAGTTGTTCCATTTTGAATTAACTGTGCTACAAAAGGAAAGCCGGCCATAGCATTAACCCATAACTCAACAATGGCATCTTTTCCTGTTACAGCAGGCATACTGCTTAAATCCCATTCAGAATCTTCACACCAAGTAGAAGCCCAATCATCTTTATCTACTCTATTTACTGCATCAGCATATTTTTCTACTAACTGTCTAATTGCATATTCATCACTCATATTATAATTCCTTTTTTTATTTATAAATTTTTATTCACTGAAAAAATCAGCTCTTGGAGTTCCTGTATCATCATAAACAGGCTCCTGTTTTGATATTTTATACTTTGCTGAAAAAGCATTCAAAAGACCTACTTCATTCAAAGTTGCGCCCATATTTTTATACCATTCATCTTCAAAATGCTTTTTTAGAGATTCTTCACTTTCCCATCTTTCCATTACCCATATTCTTCCGGGAACATATGGGTCTAAAGTCCAGCTATAATCCTGACACCCATCTTCTTCAAGCGCGCCATCAATAAGTGGTTTACATTTAGCCATTAATTCATCCAACTCTTTAGGATCAACATCGAATGTAGCTGTTATAATAATATCAGTATTTTCCATAATAATTACTCCAGTTGTTAATATTTTTTTAATCTAACTAATAATAGCAGATACTTTTTAAACACTAATATAATAATATTAATAAATAAATAGCGCGAATCTGATAATTAAAATTAAATGAAAGCTTTTTTTCGAAGATTGGTTCTTGCTATTTTCATACCAAGATTATTTTTGGCCATATCTATATTGGTGTTTTCATTATTAATTTTATTTTCAATAGACAATCTTTCTTTTCTTCAACCTTTAAAAAGCTTTCTCAATTCTGAAACCCTATCAATTAATATAAATGAAGAGCTCTATTCGGTTTATGACGGCCTTAGATTCATTTTGCTTTCTACTGCTTTCTTTTCGGTAACCGGATTTGTTATTGATTTAGCTGATAAAGGGATAAACAAATTATCAAGATTAAATTCTTCTATATTCAATTCAAATACAATTAATAGGATTTCATTAATATCAAAAATATTTTTGTTTATTTTATTTATAATAATTGGATTAAATATTCTTGGGGTAGATTTATCAAGCTTAGCATTTTTAACATCTGCATTAGTGGTAGGAGTTGGATTTGGTTTACAAAAAATTATATCTAATTATGTAAGTGGCATTATTCTTCTTTTCGATAACACAATAGAAAATGAAGATATCATTCAATTAAATGACGGGACTTTAGGTACTCTCAAAAACACTGGACAAAGAAATTCAAGAATTAGAACTTTTGATGGAAAAGAGGTTATGGTTCCAAATGAAGACCTAATTACTAGTAAAGTTATAAATTATACACATTCAGATACAGACTCAAGAATAGAAATAACCATTGGTGTTGCCTACTCATCTGACCTCGATTTAGTAAAAAAACTAATTTTAGAAGCTGCTTTGGAGCACCCAAGAACGCTTAAGGACCCACAGCCAAATTGTTTTTTAAGAGAATTTGCCGACAGCTCCGTTAATTTTTTACTTCATTTTTGGATTGGTGATGTTGATGAAGGAAGGTTTGGACCACAAAGTGAAGTGATGTTCGATATATGGAATAAATTTAAAGAAAATGATATTGAAATTCCATTTCCCCAAAGAGATATACATATAAAAGAAAATATAAAATGATTTTTTATAATTCAAAATTACTAGCTTTTATCTCTTTAATTATTTTTAGCTTCACCTTAGAGAGTCAAATTGTTGATATAGAAACTTCACGCAAGGAAGACTTAATTGGTAATAAACTATCACTTAATCTTGGTTTTGATGGTTCAAGCGGAACCGTCGATAGAACAAATTATTCTATAGGAACAAGATTTGATTTTAATAATGAGGCTTGGAATAGATTTTTAATATTTAATTATTCAAGAAGAGAAAAGGATGACAGAATAAATGAAGATAATACATTTTTGCATCTTCGTTTTGCTAGAAAAATATCATCGCTAATAGCGGCAGAGTTTTTTATTCAAACAAATGAAAAACCCTTAGAAAAAATCGAAGAAAGAAATCTTATTGGTTTAGGGTTAAGGCTTAGCCCTGTAAAAAACTTAAGATTAGGAATTGGTGTATTTGATGAAAATGAAAAAAGAATTAACCTTGATGAAAGAAATACTGTAAGAGCTAATACCTACCTAAATTATTTATTAAATATCTCAAGCAATACATCTATTAACACTTTGTTATATTTTCAACCTGATATAGAAGATTTCTCAGAAATAAGATCATTATTTAGGTTGGGCTTAAGAGTAAAGGCTACAGATAGTTTTTTTATTAACATTAATTATGAATATGTACATGACTCATCACCTCCAGTTGGTACAGATAAAAAGAATTCAAAATACGGATTCAAAATTGGATATGAATTTTAATTAACAAGATAATTAAGAATTTTATCTAGATTATTTACTAAATTTATAATGTCTTCTTGAAAGTAAATAGATACAATTATTCCAAGTAAAAATCCCGATAAAAACTTTATCATTTATCTAATTTGTCCATTCACCGGATCTTTGTAGTCGTGCTCTTTTTTCAAAATAATCATAATATTGAGGCTTTAACTCAACAGCTTTTTTATAAAATTTAATAGCTAAATCAACATTGCTCATTCTTTCGTAAACCAATCCCTTATTAAAATACACTGCAGATATATCGTTTAACCCTTTGTCTAATGATTGATCGTATAGTTGAATGGCTTTTTCATAATTTTTTTTCAAATAAAAGCTATTTCCAAGGCTCAAAAGTGACTCTGGTAAAGTGCCGTTATATTCAAGACCTTTGTTTAAATATTCAATAGCATTATCAGGTTTTTTAGCATTATTATAAATAATTCCTAAATTAACATAAGTTGCGTATAAATCTTTCTGAGTTAAACTCATATCATTAATTGCTGAAAGACATGTATTAACAGCAGTAATGCCTCCAGTACCTGTTTTAGCTGATTGATAACATAATGAAGCATCGCCCTTTCCCAAAACAGTTATGAATGCAAAAGAACTAGGTTGAATAAAAAAGACAACCAGAAAGAAAATTGATGTTTTAATGCAAATTTTTTTCATTTTAATCCTACATAAATTTTGTTGAAAAATCCTCGGCAATATGTCTTTCAGGCCAAAAGAAATGTAAATCCATTCTTTTAACTTTCCATTCACCATTAATTTTAACATATTCCTCATCGTAAAGAGCAAACCATAAGAAATTACTTTTACCCTCCTCAATATCTGAACCATCCATATTTTTGGTTATAACATCTAAAAGATAAACTCTACCTTTTGCTGTATCTGGACCAGTAATTTCAACTAAATGATTTGTATTTACATGCATACTCACAAATGGTGTATTAATTGTATCTTTGAAGGTTTCTTTATAATTGTTGTATATTGTTTCTTTACCTTCCCAATCACCATACGGGCCATAACCGCATACCGCACCATCTGCAAATACATCCATCAGATCATCTAACTCCCTAGCATCCATATGATATGAGTATTTAAGCCTTAATTTTTTGATTTCTTCTGTATCAATAAGGTTTCTTAATTTTTTAATTTCTTCTGAAGATAGTTGATTTTCATCTGTCATAATTTCTTTTTTCTCCATATATTTAAAACCATGTTAAATAAAAAATGATTATATGTAAATTTACTTATAGGTATCAAAATGAATAAATCAAAAGAACTAAAAGATTTTCAAACCTGGCATGTGGAAGAACCTTATGAAAATTTTGTTGGTCCTTTCTATTTTAAAATTAAAGACGATAAGACAATCGCCGCCTTTGATTTTAAAGATCATCATACAAATTCAATAAATTCATTGCATGGTGGAATGATAATGAGTTTTGCAGATTATGCACTATTCATAATTGGACATAAATACACTTCGAAAAGCAATTATGTAACTATAAGTTGTTCAACAGAATTTTTAATGGCTTCATATGAAAAGGGAATAATTTTTTCTGATGGTGAAATCACAAAAGCAACAAAATCATTACTTTTCCTAAAAGGAAGAATTTATAATGATGAAGGAGTAATAGCTTCTTTTAGCGGTATTCTAAAAAAAATATGATTAAATTTTATCAATCTTATCCTCTAGTTCTTTTATTCTATTTTCTAACTTTATTAGCTCTTCTTTTTTCACAAAACCAGAATCTTTCATAAATTTCTCAAGTGCTGGCTTCATCATTTTTTCCATGCCCTTAAGATCTTTTGCCATATTAAATAAATTCATATTAGCTCCTATAAAAATAGAGTTTACAGATTAATTTTACTTTTCTTTCGATTGTATTTTTTTTTACTTTCCACAACTCTTTCATAAGTCCCTTGTTTTTGTCTAATTGGTCGTTTTTTCTTTTGATCCCTTTTAGACATTTAAATTTATTCTGAACCTATACTTGTTAATGTGTGTTTTATTATCTTCCAATTTTCATTTTTTACCATATGTGTTTCATAGAAACCCCATAAAGTCGTTTTAGCTTCTGGATCTTTAATATAGTAATGCGATGCTTGCAAATCAGTTCTTACTTTTGCTATTTCACCATCAAAACTTATCATTGGATTACCAAGCATATGCTGAGTAGCTCTATATTGACTTATAGTTTCTTTAACATATTTCACCCAATTCTCTTTACCAATAAATTTTACTTCTCCTCCACCCCTCCAGTTTGGGTCATAAATAACTGTAACCTCTACATCATCTAAAAAAATTGATCTGAATAATTCATAATCTTTGGTATCAATACCTATCGCATACTTGTTCATATTTTCTACAATTTTAACTCTATCAGATGTATCGAGTTCTTGAGTTTGTGCATTAAAATTTATTGTCATTATAAATCCAAATAAAAGTGTTAATAAAAATTTCTTCATTAAATCGTCCTCTTTAAAATAACCGAGATAACTAATAATAAGAGTAATAAAAATATTATCAATCTCTTCATTAAATTAACGATTAAAAATTAAGGCTTTTGAAATAATAATGTCATCCTATCACTTTCACCTATATCAAGATATTTTTCCTTGTCTTGCTCTTTAAGTCTTAAGGATGGCGGTAGAGTCCACACTCCTTTAGGATGATCTTTTAAATCTTTACTATTTGCGTTTATTTCTGATTTATCGACAAGAATAAATCCAACTTTTTTTGCAAGATCAATAACAAATTCTTCCGTCATATATCCAGATTTGTACATATCTTCTAAAGAAGTTCCCTCATTCGCTCTATGTTCAACAATTCCAAAATAACCACCGGGTCGAAGAGCTGAAAAAGATTGTCTAAATATCTTTTTTGCATTTTCATCATTATTATTAATCCAGTTATGGACATTTCTAAAAGTTAAGACCGCATCAACACTATTATCTTCGGCTAATTTATCAAATAAAAATGCTGTTTCTACCTTACCGTAAACTTTATTACTTTTAAGCAATTCATTATAACTATTCCACAATCGTTCTGCATATCCACCTAATTTTGGATTATAAGGCGCAACTATATATCTTCCTTTATCGTACATATACATTGCTAAAATTTCTGTATACCAACCCCTTCCTGGAGATAGCTCAACAACTGTCATCTCTGGCTCAATACGAAAAAAGGAGAGAGTCTCATATGGGTTTCTATATTGATCCCTTAAAATATTTTTCTCCATCTATGGGTGCTATTTACCGACTCTTTTAGATTGTGCGCAGATGAGTATTCGCACAAAAGAGAAAATAAAACTATAAATAAAATTAACTTTTTCATAATATCTCCAAAATATAATTTATTAGTGAAAATAATCACCTATATAAAATACTAACAATACGAAGATTATTAACACAAATAGAGGAATTAAAGCCCTTATAATATTTCTAATCATCCAATCTGATCATCATTTTACCAAAATTCTTACCATTAAATAAATCTTCAAAAGCAGAAGGAAAACTGTCAATAGATCCATCAATAATATAATTCGGCATTTTAATTAAATTGTCTTTTAGCCAATTTGATAAATTTAATCTTGCCTCATTGTATCTAGCCTCATAATCAAATACTACAAATCCTTGTAATCTTGCTCTCATTGTACCAAGCCAGATATAGTTACTTGGTCCCTTCATTTCATCCTCAAAATATTGTGAAGTAGATCCACACAGTAAAACAATTCCATTCATTCCAATTATTTTTAATGACTGATTCATTACATCTCCACCAGAATTATCAAATATAATATCTAATCTTCCATCGGAAGCTTCTGTAAGCTTCAAGAACCAATCTTTATCATTGTAATTAAAAGCATAATCATAACCAAGATCATTAACCAACCACTCACATTTTTCATTACTACCTGCGGTTCCAAAAACCTTAGAACCACAAATTTTAGCAATTTGACCAGCTATAGAACCAACGGCACCAGCTGCGCCAGTAATAAGAACATTTTTATCAACAGTAGGTTTACAAACATCTAAAAGAGCAAAATAGGCAGTTAATCCAGGTATTCCCATTCCTCCGAGCCAATGTTCAGAAGGTGCATAATCTAAATTAACTTTTTCAATACCGATTCCGTCTGAGACTGCGTATTTCTGTATGCCTAATGATCCAACAACACTATCACCTACTTTAAATTCTGGATGATTACTCTCGACAACTTCTCCAACGATATTTCCATGCAAGATATCATTTTCTCTTACTCTAAATAAAAATTCATCACTATCACGAATTAATAATCTTAATGCAGCGTCTAGCCCTACAAATTTAGATTTAATTAGTAATTCATTTTTACCAATATTATCTATTTCTTCTGTTATAACAGCAAAATTTTCTTTCCTAGCAATTCCTGAGGGGTATTTTGAAAGAATTACTTTTTCATTTTTATAAGAATTTTTCATACTAATTACCCTTTCTTTCTTTAAACAGGAAAAATAAAGCTATCAATATTAATCCCATCCAAAAATTTGAACTTCCAGAGGTCATATTTAACAAATTATGTGGGACTAACATATTAATTATATAAGCTATTATTAGTGAAATTTGGGTATAATTTAAGCTTAAGATGTATTCTTTTATTTTCTTCATAATCATCTAGTCACAAATAGCAGACCAATTTACAGAAAAATAATGGGCATCTTTTATAAGCTCCATCTCTCTATTGGGGGTTCCACTTTCATTTCCAGTACTTATTGAATAAGCCTCTTTAACAAGAGTAACTGCTTTTTGTTTTAAATATTTGCATTCTTCTCTAGTGGGATTATCAATTTTTTTACTGTCTCTATCTTTTTTATAAATATTAAGATTATTTCTCAATTTTGGTTCTTTATACTGTCCATAGCCTGATACAGTTAACAATATAATCAAAAAAAAGCTTATAATAATTTTTCTCATAAATTCTCCTATTTAATATGAAAACACTTTTTATATTTTATTTATATTGATTTAAAATAAGAATTGAAATGGAAAACTTAACTGAGAATATTATTCATATAATTAAACTTGGTGCTGTACCAATAATAATTATAATTTTAATGATTGTTTTAAAAATATTTAGTAAAAATTAAAACTAGCAACAATTACAAGTGCAACAGTTACAGCTACAGTTACAATTAGCGTTACAACAATCACAAGGGTTTTTAATAATAACTTTCATACTCCCTAATAGCTGATTTAAGTTCAAATTGCTATTTTTTAATTTTTAATCAATATATGTTAATTCAATGAACGATAAAACCAAAAGAGCATTAGAATATTTTAAGAAAACGCTTGGTGAAGATAGCGAAGAATACAAATTACTTAAAAAAGTTTTATTACAAAAAGAAAGAGAAGATGACGAGTAAAATCAAAAATAATAATAGCATAGATGTTTATTACAATGACACCTGTCCAATATGTAAAAGAGAAATAGAAATCTATAAATCAAAATCTACAGGAATATGTTACAAGGATTCCTCAACAATGGATGATAAGTATAATAGGAGAATGCACGCATACAAGAATGGGCAGGAATATGTTGGGGCTAGCGCTTTCTTATTAATATGGAAAAATACTCGTGGATTTAAGTGGCTAACTTATTTTCTGAACAATAAATTCTGTATATATTTTATGAATTTAATATATGAGCCAATAGCCTATTATTTGTATAGAATGCATTTAAGGCGAAAAAAAATTAAATAGCCTCATAATTAGGCAAAAACTTAGAAACAAATACGATCTTATTTTTATTTTTAACACTCCACTTAATCGATAAACTTAAGGCATCCATAACATCATCGTGTTTTCCAAATAACACGGAGCATGTTGGATAAACCTCTAACTTGATATTTTTATAACTTGATATGCGGTTAGTTCAATTGAGAATTTCATTATATTTCTCCTGTGATTTATTCCAAAATATTCTAACTAACTAAGGCAATTATTAAGAATACCAAAAGAACAAGTATTACGATTAAAGTGCCATATTTATTACTCTCATTGTTATCAAGCAATTTTTGTTCCATAGCTTTTTCCTCTAATTCACCCACCTTTTTTGATATTTTAGGTAGGATTTGAAAAACAATGAAAGCAAATATTATGATTGAGATAATTATAAAATAATTCATTTTAAAACTTTCTTTACATATTAATTGAAATAACAAAAGTAGAATTAATGAACATGATTAACATTAATTAAATGCTTTAGTTCATTCAGCCAATTATCATAAGAAAAAAATATAATCACTAATAATAATAAAATTGATAAACCTAAAAAAGCTTTTTTCATAAATTTTTCCTTAATTAGCGATCTTACCTAATAAAATTATATAATTTTAATAAAAAAATTAATATTTTTACCAAATATATCGTTTGAAGCATTACTTCGATAAAATTTTAAGCCTTTCTAAGACTCAGTTTATATAGAAAAAAAATACGGGGGTTATATAAAATGAACGAAGTACCTAAATGTGGATGCGGAAGATCACCAATTGAAAATTGTATAGGATGGCATGCGCTATCTGAAGAAGAATATTTAAAGAAAAAAGAAGCTTATGAAGCGCGCCAAGATAAAAAATAAAATACTTTTTTCATCTAGTACAAATTTTTTTGTGAATACTCTGTGAATATAAAGAAATTTTGAAATTATAATTTAAGTGGAAAATCTCTTAAAACTAAGGCTGACCTTGGTTTAAAGATGGTGAGCCCGACAGGGATCGAACCTGTGACAATCTCCTTAAAAGGGAGGTGCTCTACCTACTGAGCTACGGGCCCACACAAGTTACCTTTTAAATGCTTGCTCAAATCAAATCAAATAAAATCGCGCAAAATTAAGATATTTTGTATTTTGCCTAAATGTGTTATTTTTAATTTGTGGGTTTATTTATGAAATTTTATTTATTTTCTATGTTATTCTTATTTTTATTAGCCTCTTGCTCATCGGTAAAAGAGGAAATACCTGTTGCAGGAGAGTTAATTTGTACTGCTGCAGGAGTAGATGGTGAAGAATGCATTAAAGCCGCTAAGATTGATAACGAAGTAGAAAATAGCAACGAACAAAATTAACTTTTATTATAAAAATCTTCCCTAAAACTATTTAAGTTCTCTTCCTTGATTGATTTTCTTAGATCTTCCATTAATTTATAATAATAATTGAGGTTATGAAGAGAGATTAACATAGAGCCTAAAGGATCTTTAATTTTTAATAAATGGTTCAAATAGCTCTTAGAGTATTTATTTGAAACAAAATAATCGCTCCTCTCATCTAAGGGTGCTAAATCGTTTTCAAATTTAGAATTTTTTAAATTAATATTGCTTGAACCAACATACGCCAAACCATGTCTCCCCTCTCTAGTTGGTATAACACAATCAAAAATATCAACACCTCTATATACAGCCTCAATAATATCTTTAGGCCTACCTACGCCCATTAAGTAGCGAACTTTATTTTCAGGTAATAATGGGGCAGTATAATTAACAACTTCGACCATCTTTTCATGACCTTCTCCTACTGCTAAACCGCCAATAGCATAACCCTCAAAATCAAATTTAGTTGTTTCAGAAATAGATATTTCTCTCAAATCCTCAAAAACACCACCTTGAATTATTCCAAATTGTGCTCCGTAAATCTTATTCTTATTTTCAATATAATATTTTCTTGATCTCTCGGCCCAACGAAGAGATAACTCCATTGATTTTTTTACATTTTCATAAGATTCTGGAAATTGTATGCATTCGTCTAAAACCATTTGAATGTCAGATTTAATAACATTTTGATAATCAATTACATTTTCAGGGGTTAGAAAATGTTTTGAACCATCTATATGTGATTGAAAATTTACACCCTCTTCGGTTATTTTTCTTAATTTTGCTAGAGACATAACCTGAAAGCCTCCGGAATCAGTTAAAACTGGTTTGTTCCAAGTCATAAACTCTGAGACTCCGTCAATATCGGATAATCTCTCTAACCCTGGCCTTAGAAGTAAATGATAAGTATTTGATAATATTAAATCATATCCAATTTGTTCGATAAACTCGATTGGAGTAAACTTTATTGCCCCTTGAGTAGCTATAGGCATAAAAGCAGGAGTATTTATTTTACCTCTTTTAGTTTCTATAACTCCATTACGAGCATTACCTTCTTTATTTAAAATTTGAAATTTGAAATTAACCATAATTTTTATTTAATAAAAAACATGCATCTCCATATGAATAAAATCTATATTTATTTTCTATAGCATAATTATACATTTCTAATGCAGTTTTAGTCCCAATAAGAGAGCATATTAATAAAAAAAGAGAAGATTCTGGTAGGTGAAAATTTGTAATTAATCCATCAATAGATTTAATTTTCGTTCCTGGGTAAATAAATATATTTGTCGATGAATCTAAAGGTTTAAAATAATTATTATCATGAAAAGATGATTCTAAAGCTCTCAAGGAGGTTGTACCGACTGATATTATTCTTCTATCATTATCTTTATAAACATCATTGAGGAGTTGTGCTGTTTCTTCAGAAACACAATATTTTTCTGAATGTAAGTTATTTTCTTCTATTTTTTCATTTCTTAAAGGAAGAAATGTTCCCGGACCTATATTTAGGGTAATACTCTCAATATTAATATCCTTACTTTTAATTTTAGCCAAAAGTTTATCTGTAAAATGAAGACCTGCTGTTGGGGCGGCTATTGAGCCACTTTCTCTTGCATATATGGTTTGATAATCTTCATTATCTTTTTCTTCAAAACTTCTTAATTTTGAAATATATGGAGGTAAAGTGATTTGACCAAAATTTAAAAGTAATTCATTAAATTCATTATTTTTTTTCCCGAAGTCTATGTAAATATTTTCTCTATTTTTTTTGATAATTTTTCCTTCAATGTCTTTGAAAATAAAAAAATTACCTTCATTAACTTTCTTTCCAGGTAAAGCAAAACAAAGCCAAATTCCATCCTTTTCATTTCTAATAAAGGTAAATTCTACCCCAGTATTTGTATTTTTCTTATAGCCCTTAATTTTTGAGGAATTTACTTTCGTATTATTAACGATCAATAAATCCCCAGGTAATAAATAATCGTAGATGCTTGAAAAAAGAGATTCTTTATAAGAATCTTTAGACTCTAAAAAGAGTAAACGCGATGAGTCTCTTGGGTAAGCTGGTTTAGTTGCTATTAACTCCTCAGGAAGATCGAAGGAAAAATCTTTGAGAAACATTACCCTAGTCTGATAATCTCATTGAAACTATTTTGTCAGGATAATCAGGTGGCTCACCACGCATAATCTTATCAACATATTCCATACCCTCTGTCACCTTACCAAAAACAGTGTATTGTCCATTTAAAAAGGATGCATCATCAAAGCAAATAAAAAATTGAGAGTTTGCGCTATCCGGGTGCTGAGAACGCGCCATTCCTAATGTTCCTCTAACAAAAGGTTCATCGCTAAATTCTGCTCTTATATCAGGTAAATCAGATCCACCCATTCCTGTTCCGGTAGGATCTCCAGTTTGAGCCATAAACCCCTCTATAACTCTATGAAATATTATCCCATCATAAAAACCTTCTTCAGCTAACATTGTTATTTGAGCAACATGTTTTGGAGCTACATCAGGATAAAGCTTAATTATCACTTTTCCTATTGGTGGGTTCTCAGAAGGATCTGTGATTTCTGAATTCTGCGTTACTTCCAACACTAAATTTTGTGATTTAACATTCTCTGCATTAATTTCTGTCATTGGTATCCCCAAAAAAAATAAATAAAAAAAACTTATAAACGAAAGATTCTTAATTCTAGACATTTTATATCTTACTTTTGATAGATTTCTCAACTATTGGGCTAACAAAGCTTGAATAGTCGCCTTTCATAAAGGCTATTTGTTTAACTAATGACGATGAAATATAGCTAAATTCAGGCCTAGATATAAGAAAAATGGTCTCAATATCAGGGTTCATAGTAGAATTCATTCCAGCCATCTGGAGTTCATAATCATAATCAACTGGACCTCTGACACCTTTTATCAATATATTTGCATCATTTGACCGCGCAAAATCAACAATTAAACCACTAAAAGATTCAACTATTACATTATCTTTAATACCTATATCATTGATTTCATTTGATATATCATTAATTCTTTCTTCAACAGAAAAAAGGTTTTGTTTACCGTGGTTTTCGCCAATAGCAACTATTACTTTATCAAATATCTTTGAGCTTCTTAATAAAATATCTTTATGGCCTAGCGTAAAAGGATCGAAAGAACCTGGATAGACAGCAATCTTCATTCTTCTTCTCCCTCACTTTCAAAAATTCTTTCTACACTAACAACATGAGCATTTTTGTCTATATTAAAAATTTTGACACCCTGAGTGGTTCTTCCCATTATTCTGATGCCAGATATAGGGCACCTTATTAATTTACCATTATTGTCTATAAGCATAATCTGATCATTTTCTTCAACAGCAAAAGAAGCGACCAAATCTCCATGATCTTTGGTCATTTTAATTGCAATAACCCCTTTTCCACCTCTGTTTGTAGTCCTGTATTCATATGCGGAAGATCTTTTTCCTTGTCCATTTGAGGCGACGGTTAATATTACTTCTTCACTTGCGGCTAATTCAGAATATCTTTCAGTTGAAAGCTCAATATCATTTCCCTCTAATTCTATTTCATCATCATCAACATTTTCATCAGCAGTTGCTTTTCGCATCATTGATGCCATTTTGAGATAAGCTCTGAGTTCGTCATTGGATGCTTTTACTCTATTTAATACAGACATACCAACCACACTATCATTCTTAGATAATTTAATACCTCTCACCCCTGTTGAAGATCTCGAAGCAAAAACCCTAACCTTATCAACATTAAATCGAATGCTTTGACCTTTTTTGCTTGTTAGAAGGATATCGTTATCCTCCGTACAGGTTTGCACAGAAATAATTCTTTCTTTTGAATCTAGTTTCATAGCAATTTTACCATTTTTGTTGATACGCCAAAAATCCGCTAATGAATTCCTTCTAACACCTCCAGAGGATGTTGCAAAAATTACATACAAATTCTCCCATTCATCTTGGTTTTCGGGAAGAGACATAACTGTTGTTATTCTCTCATCTTCATCTAAAGGCAGAAGATTAACCATAGCCTTTCCTTTTGCTTGAGGGCTAGAAAGAGGTAGTTTCCATGTTTTCAATCTGTAAACCATACCCTTCGATGAAAAAAACAAAATTGGTTGATGAGTATTAGAGATAAAAATATGCCTTACAAAATCATCATCTTTAGTTTGCATTCCAGCTCTACCCTTGCCACCTCTATTTTGGGAACGATATGTTGATAAGGGAACGCGCTTAATATAACCAGATCTTGTAACAGTGACCGCCATATCTTCCTTTTTAATCAGGTCTTCATCTTGAACATCATCTAATTCTCCAAGAATTTCTGTTCTTCTTTCAACAGCAAAATTATCTTTAACAAATATCAATTCATCTTTAATGATATTGTAGATTTTATCTTTGTCACCTAGTGTTAATAATAGATCTTCGATAGTCTTTTTAAGATCATCTAATTCAGACTGGATTTCACCAATCCCCATTGCTGTTAATCTTTGAAGTCTCAACTCCAAAATCGCTCTTGCTTGCTCTTCAGTGAAAGAACAATTTCCCTTTGCGGTAATTCCATGCCTAGGATCATCAATAAGCTTAATAAGGGGTTCAACATCTTTGGCTGGCCATTCACGATCCATTAAATCTTCTCTTGCTTCAGCTGGTGACTTAGAAGACCTTATTAACTTTATAATTTCATCGATATTGGAAACCGCAATTGCAAGGCCTACAAGAATGTGTGCTCTATCTCTTGCTTTATTTAGTTTAAATTTAAGTCTTCTTGTTACAACCTCTTCTCTAAAATCAATAAAACATGTAAGCATTTCTTTGAGATTCATAACTTTTGGAGAACCTCTATCTAAAGCAACAAGATTGGTTCCAAATGATGATTGAAGTTGAGTAAATTTATTTAAATCAGATATTCCTTCAATTGTTTTATTTCTTACTAATTCTGCAATTTTTTCAATTAATAAAACTTTATTTAATTGATAAGGTATTTCCGTAACTATTAGAGCTTCCCTATCTTTTCTTATTTCTTCTACCTCTACTTTGCCCCTAATCACTACTGACCCTCTTCCAGTTGTATATGCGCTCTTAGCACCGCTTTTACCAAGTATTAAACCGCCGGTAGGAAAGTCTGGACCTGGTATAATTTCACATAGTTCATTTATATCGGTCTCAGGTTTATCTATGAGTAGAATACAAGCGTCAGTAACCTCTGAAAGATTATGAGGCGGGATATTTGTAGCCATACCAACCGCTATCCCACCAGCTCCATTAACAAGTAAATTCGGAAATTCAGCTGGTAAAACAATAGGCTCGCTCTCTGAGTTGTCATAATTTTCTTGAAAATCAACTGTATCTTGATCAATATCATTGAGTAAGTGATGAGCAATTTTTTCCATCCTTACTTCTGTGTAACGCATTGCGGCAGGTGGGTCACCATCAACAGAACCGAAGTTTCCTTGTCCATCAACTAAAGGTAGATGAAGTGAAAAAGGTTGGGCCATTCGAACTAAAGCATCATAAATACTTTGATCACCGTGAGGATGATATTTACCTATAACTGAACCAACAACCCTCGCAGATTTTCTATATTGTTTATTATGGTCATAGCCATCTTCATGCATTGCATATAAGATTCTTCTATGAACAGGCTTAAGGCCATCACGAGCATCAGGAAGAGCCCTAGAAACTATAACGCTCATCGCATAATCTAGATAAGATTGACGCATTTCTTGATCTAAATTTGTATTAGAAATATCTTTATTTTCTATTTGATCTTCGTCAGTAGTGTCTGACATTTACCTCGCCTTTAAACACGAATCAAACATTGATTCTATAAAAGCTATTTTAACATTTTATCGTAATATCTACAAAATATTAATATGTTAATTTAAATTGATTAGTTATTTATAATCAATAGGTTAGAACGGAATATCGTCATCAATTTCAGAGTCGAAATCACTAGAGTCTGAAATTGAATTATCTTGTGAAAAACTGTTATCAGCAGAACCTGTGTTTCTATTATCTAACATTTTGAATGTTGAATTAAAACCTTGGAGAACCACCTCGGTAGTATACTTTTCAATACCATCTTTATCTTCCCACTTTCGAGTCTGTAATTGACCCTCTAAAAAGACATTTGAACCTTTTTTTACATACTGTTGAATAATATTTACCAATCCTTCATTGAAAACAACAATTCGATGCCATTCTGTTTTTTCTCTTTTTTCTCCAGTATTCTTATCATTCCAAGACTCGCTAGTTGCTATAGAAAAAGTACACAAAGATCTCCCGTCCTGTGTATTTCTTACTTCCGGATCTTGGCCTAACCGGCCAATTAACATCACTTTATTTAAACTTCCCGACATAATAACTCCAATTTAATGACTTTTTTTAAAAAGATATAGATAGCATAAGATCTTATGATATAAGGTATTTTGATTTAAATACAGGAAAAACTTTGCCAGAAACATCTAAAAAAAATTCTAAAAAATTTATTAAAGTTGTTGGATCAAGAGAGCATAATCTAAAAGATCTTAGCGTTAATATACCTAAAGAAGAAATTACTGTCATAACTGGATTATCTGGATCTGGAAAGTCATCTCTAGCATTTGATACAATATATGCTGAAGGTCAGAGGAGATATGTAGAAAGCTTATCAGCATATGCTAGACAGTTTTTAGAAATGATGCAAAAACCCGATGTTGATCAAATTGAAGGATTATCTCCAGCAATATCAATAGAACAAAAGACCACATCAAGAAACCCTAGATCTACTGTTGGAACGGTTACTGAAATTCATGATTATCTAAGATTAATGTTTGCTCGAATTGGAGTTCCTCATTCACCTGAAACAGGCCTTCCTATTAAAAGTCAAACAATAACAGAAATGGTTGACCAGGCTCTAAAATTAAAAAAAGGGAGTAAAGTATATCTTTTAGCTCCAATAATTAGAGAAAGAAAAGGTGAATACAAAAAAGAATTTTCTGAATTATTAAAAAAAGGCTTTCAGAGGGTAAAAGTAGATGGAAAATTTTATGAAATTGCAGATGTACCAGACTTAAAAAAGAATTTTAAGCATAATATTGATGTTGTTATTGATAGGCTTATTATTGATAATGATATCAAATCTAGACTTGCTGATAGTTTTGAACTAGCAACTTCGCTAACTGACGGTTTAGCTGTTATAGAAATCCAAAATGATAAAAAAAATACAGAAGATGAAAGAATATTGTTTTCTGCAAATTATGCCTGTCCAGTATCTGGTTTCACTATTGAAGAGATTGAGCCTAGGTTATTTTCATTTAATAATCCAAAAGGTGCTTGTAATAGATGTGATGGACTTGGAACACAGTATTTTATCGATGAAGAACTTGTTATACCCGATAAAAATTTGAGTATAAATGATGGGGCTATTGCTCCGTGGTCAAAAAAATCAACTCCATCACCTTATTACTTCCAGACATTATTTGCTTTATCAAATCATTATAATATTTCTTTAGATATTAAATGGAGAGATCTACCTAAAAAATTTTCTAATATTATTCTTAATGGATCAGGAGATGAAGAAATTGATTTTCTGTATGATGATGGATCAAGAACCTTCAAAACTAGAAAGCCATTTGAAGGTATTATTAATAATTTAAAAAGGAGATATCTTGAAACTGATAGTAGCTGGATGAGAAATGAAATTGAAAAATATCAATCAATTTCAAATTGTGAAAGTTGCTCAGGTTTTAGATTAAATAACGAGGCTTTATGCGTAAAAATTAATAATATGCATATTGGTCAAATAACTTCATTAAGTATAAAAGATACGAAAGAATGGTTTGTTAAGTTAGAAAAAAAATTACAAAAAAAAGAAAAAGAGATAGCAAAAAATATTATCAAGGAGATCATGGAACGATTATCTTTCCTTGAAAATGTTGGTTTAGGTTACTTAACTCTCTCACGAACATCAGGAACGTTATCTGGTGGTGAGTCACAAAGAATAAGATTAGCATCACAAATAGGGTCTGGACTTACTGGTGTTCTATATGTCTTAGACGAGCCTTCAATAGGTTTGCATCAACGGGATAATAAAAAATTATTATCAACTTTAAAAAGACTAAAAGATTTAGGTAATACAGTAATTATTGTCGAGCATGATGAAGAAACTATGAATTTCTCGGATTACATAATTGATGTTGGCCCAAAAGCAGGCATACATGGTGGACATCTTGTTGCTGAAGGTAATATTGAACAAATCAAAAGAAATAAAAATAGTATTACCGGTCAGTATCTTTCAGGAAAAAAGTCAATTGAAATAAGAAAAAAAAGAAAAATTGATAATGATAAAAAGGTTACGATTACAGGTGCAGTTGGAAATAATCTAAAAAAAGTTGATGCAGAATTTCCTCTTGGGAAATTTATTTGTGTTACCGGAGTTTCAGGATCAGGAAAATCAACTTTACTCTTTCAAACTTTGTATAGAGCTATGAATCGAGCATTGAATAATTCTCAAAGCTCTCCAATGAAATACGACTCAATAGAAGGAATGCATTTAATTGATAAAGTAATTAATATTAATCAATCTCCAATCGGAAGAACCCCAAGATCAAACCCAGCAACTTATACTGGTGCTTTCTCGCCAATAAGAGATTGGTTTTGCGGCCTACCTGAGTCAAAGGCCAGAGGTTATAAACCTGGTAGATTTTCATTCAATGTCAAGGGTGGTAGATGTGAAGCATGTCAAGGTGACGGATTAATAAAAATTGAAATGCATTTTTTACCTGATGTTTATGTTCAATGTGATCAATGCAAAGGAAAAAGATATAACAGAGAAACTCTCGAAATTAAATATAAGGATAATTCTATTTCTGATGTGCTAGAAATGACAGTAGATGAAGCGCATGAATTATTTAAAGCTGTCCCAAGTATAAGAGAAAAAATGGAAACATTAAAAAGAGTTGGCCTTGGTTACATAAAAGTTGGTCAACAGGCAACAACATTATCTGGTGGTGAAGCACAAAGGATAAAATTAGCTAAAGAGCTTGCAAAAAAAGCAACAGGAAGGACTTTTTATGTTCTTGATGAGCCAACAACTGGTCTACATTTTCATGATGTTAAGAAATTACTAAGCGTTCTTCATGAGCTTGTAGATCAAGGGAATACGGTTGCTATAATAGAACACAATCTTGATGTAATAAAAACTTCAGATTGGATCATTGATGTTGGGCCTGAAGGCGGAGACAATGGAGGTCTCATTGTTGCACAGGGAGTTCCTGACAAAATTATAAAAACAAAAAATAGCTACACAGGTAAATTTCTCAAAGAAGTCTATAAATAAGAAATTAATATAAGTTTTGAGCAATAACCATGCTGAAAAGCATTGGAATACTTAGCATTGTATTTGTTCTTGAAAACAGCATAGCTGTTCTTGCAGAAGCCGCCTTTACATCGGCATCAGCCTCAACAATTCCAAGTGCTTTCTTTTGATTTGGCCAAATAACAAACCATACATTAAACCACATAATGGTTCCTAACCACATACCAATTCCAATAAATAACTCATTAGGCGAACCTCCACCCATAAGTGTTAGTGTCATAGCAGTATGCAGATATCCATTAATATATCCTAAAATTAAACCTGTTACTATTGTTGCCATAGCACCCCAGCGAAACCACCATAAGGCAGCGGGAGCAATAACTTTTGAAATAGCAGGTTTTTGATCATCAGGAATATTTGGCATATTTGGAATTTGTACGAAGTTAAAATACCATAACAACCCTATCCACATAACTCCTGATATTACATGTAACCATCTAAAAACAAACATCCAAAAAGGATTGTATTTGAAACCCTCGCCTATATCTATGGATCCTGATGTAATAACAAAAGAAGCAACCATAAGAATTAAAGCTAAAACAAATCCTACTGTTACTGTATTTCTTAATGAAGTTAATATAGCGCTCATAAATATCTCTCCCAATCAATATTATGAATCAATAATAATATTTTTCACTTCATAATAAAAGTTTAATAAATTAATTTTTTGACCAATCTCTCTTTACATTTAAATATAAAATCATTTGTGAAGCGATAAAAATAGACGAATATGTACCAATAAAAACACCTATTATCATAGCTAATGTAAAACCCCGTAAAACCTCCCCTCCTAAAAAATAAAGTGAGAAAAGGGCTAGTAAAGTTGTAACAGAGGTTAAAAGAGTTCTAGACATTGTTTCATTTAAAGATTGATTGATTAATTCATATATATTCATTTGTTTATATTTTCTGAGATTTTCTCTTATTCTGTCATAAACAACAACAGTGTCATTCATTGAATAACCAATTATAGTCAACAATGCAGCAATAATTGATAAATTAAATTCGATCTGAAGTAATGAGAATATTCCCATAGTAATAATTACATCATGTATAAGAGCTGTCACTGCTCCAATAGAAAATTGCCATTCAAATCTTATCCAGATATAAAAAAGCATTAAAAAAACAGCAATAACAATAGCAATAACCCCTTTTTGAATTAATTCAGAACTAACTTTTGGGCCAACAATCTCTGTTCTTTGAATAGTAATATCATCTCCTAAATTAGAACGAATAAGCTCTATTGTATTCATATCAGCATTGGCAACTAGATTAGATGAATTTTCAATTCTAATTAAAATAATATTATCAGACCCAAATGTTTGAATTTGAATATCGCCAATATTTAATCCTGATAATTGACTTCTTATTTCAGCGATAGTTAAGTCATTATCTTTCTTTAATTCGATTAAAGTTCCTCCCTTGAAATCAATTCCAAAATTTAAATTTTTATATACTAAAAAGAATAAGGATGAAATTATCGCAATAACAGAAAGAATAGTTGCAATATTCTTAATTTTTAGAAAATCAATTTTTAAACCTCTTTTTATCCACCTTATTGAAGTCATATCGGTAACTCCTCAGGTTTTCTTTTAAGGAGCCAACTTGCAATAATTAATCTAGTGATAACAAAGGCTGTAAAAAATGAGGTTATAACTCCTATCGATAAAGTCACAGCAAAACCTTTAACAGGACCAGTTCCTAAAAATATTAATATTAAAGAAGCTATTAATGTAGTGATATTAGCATCTAATATTGTTCTTAATGCCCTATTGTAACCAGCCTCAACAGCAGAAAAGGGGGTCTTACCACTATCATATTCTTCTCTAATTCTTTCAAAGATTATTACATTTGCATCAACAGCCATACCAATCGTCAAAACAATTCCAGCAATGCCTGGGAGCGTTAAGGTAGCTTGAAGTAAAGATAATACGCCCACTATAAAAATAAGATTTAAACTTAAGGCAACATTTGCATATAAACCAAACCTTCCATAACTTATAAATATAAATACCAAAACTAAAGTCATTCCAATAATAGTTGCTATTGCACCTGAATTTATTGAATCTGCACCAAGACCTGGTCCAATAGTTCTTTCTTCAAGGATATTTAAAGGAGCAGGTAAGGCTCCAGCCCTTAAAAGAACAGCCAGATCATTAGCGCTTTCAACTGTAAATCCTCCTTCAATTTGACCTGAACCACCTAAAATAGGTTGTCTTATAGTTGGAGCAGAAATAACTTGATTATCCAAAATAATGGCAAAAGGTCTTCCTACATTTTCTGATGTTGCTCTTGCAAAAGACTTTCCTCCGGCAACATCAAACCTGAAATTAACTACTGGAGTATTTGTCATTTGATCAAAGCTAGCTTGCGCATCTGATAATCTTTCACCCGAAACTAATATTTTTTTATTAACAAGCCATGGTATGGAATCTTTATCATAAATTATTTCAGATCTGGGAGGAACTTTTCCTCTCAGAGCATCAGAAACAGATACTGAAGTATCAACCATCCTAAAATTAAGTTTAGCGGTTTGTCCAAGTAAATCCTTCAAACGCTTAGGATCGTCCAAACCAGGAACTTCAAGAAGAATTCTATTATTGCCTTGTCTTTGAATTGAGGGCTCGGTTACTCCTAAACCATCAATTCTTCTTCGAACAATCTCAATTGACTGATTAACCGCTGAACGATACTTGCTTCTGAGAGCATCCTCAGTAAAAGTAATAGAAAATACATTTTCAGAATTTGATATATCAAGTTCCGATACACCCTGATTTAAAAAAAGATTCGATCCACCTTGATCAACTGAACTAATAAGACTTCTTGAAGAAGTAATTTGTTCTTCGTCAATTATAGATACACTTACTCCTTTGTTGATTAGCTTGAGGTTAGAATATTTAATTCTATTTTTTCTTAAAACTGAACGAATATCATCTAACAAAAATTCACTTTTTTCTTTTTTTATAGTTTCTGTATCAACTTCTAATAATAAATAGGATCCACCTCTAAGGTCCAAACCAAGATTAAGTGTATTTTTTGGAATCAGAGGAAAATCATCAATATCAACAAAATTTGGTAGAGCCAATAAGCCTAATAACAAACAAAAAATTGTAATTATTATTTTTTTTGTTAGAGAGAAATATAACATTTACTTTTTTGTTAATCTTTTGATTTTACATCTGCAAGAGTGGATTTTAAAGATTTGATTTTTATATTATTCCCGAAATCAATATCAACTTCATTTTCAGAAACATCTGTAACAGTCCCTATTAAACCACCGCCTGTAACTACACGATCACCCTTCTTAACATTACTAACCATAGTATTATGATCTTTAATCTTTTTTTGTTGCGGTCTAATAATTAAAAACCAAAAAATAGCAAAAATAAGTATTAATGGTATTATTTGAACAAAGAAACCGCCTGATGATTGGGCTAGTAAGAAATTATTTTCCATTTTATCCTCTTTTTAAAGATATTTGATCAATAATCTTGTTATATAAAAAGATCAAACATAAAAAACTTATATTTTAATTGTTGTTTCATCATTCATATAGGGTTGAAGAGCCTTTGGAATATTTATATGCCCTTTTTCATCATAGTAATTTTCTAAAATAGCAGCTAGAGCTCTTCCAACTGCAACGCCAGAACCATTTAAAGTGTGTAAAAAGATATTTTTATTATCATTTTTACTTTTAAACTTTGAGTTCATTCTTCTAGCCTGAAAATCCAAACAATTAGAACATGATGAAATTTCTCTATATTTTTCTTCAGATGGAAACCAAACTTCCAAATCATATGTTTTATGAGCTGAAAAACCTATATCGCCTGTAGAAAGCAAAACAACCCTGTAAGGTAACTCGAGTAATTGAAGAATTTTTTCTGCACAAGAGAGCATTCTTTCCAATTCATCTTCTGACTCATCTGGTTTTGTAACACTAACTAACTCAACTTTTGGAAATTGGTGAAGTCTAATCATACCTCTAGTATCTCTACCTGCTGCTCCTGCCTCTTTTCTAAAACATTGTGAAAATGCTGTGAACCTAAGCGGTAAATCTTCTTCATCAAGAATTTTTTTTCTTACAAGATTAGTGAGAGGAACTTCAGCAGTTGGAATCAGCCATAAGTCATTATCAGTTTTGTACTGATCATCGCTAAATTTTGGTAGCTGGCCAGTGCCATACATAGAGTCTTCTTTTACAAGATATGGGATGTTTATTTCTTTATAACCATGTTCATTTATGTGAACATCAATCATAAAGTTTGATAGCGCTCTTTCAAGTCTAGCAATACTTCCAGATGAAATAACAAATCTTGAGCCTGATAGTTCTGCAGCTGTTTCAAAATCAAGTGCATTCATTTCTTCGCCTATTTCATAATGATGTGGCGTTTTATTTTTAGCTACCTCTCCTTCTTTTTTTATTTCTAAATTAGAGCTATCATCCTTACCGATAGGTAAATCTTTTGATGGAATATTTGGTAATGAAGATAAAATACCGTTAAGCTCTAATTCAATTTCAGCCCTTGTCACATCATTTTTTGAAATTGATTGCTTAATTTTTTGAACTTCTTTGTTAAGTTTAATAAAATGTTCTTCGTCGCCCTCTGATTTAGCCTTGCCAGCATCTTTTGAAATCTGGTTTCTTTGCTCTTGTAGAGTTTGAATATCAGAAATACTTGTTCTTAAATCTTTATCAATCTGTAAAATCTTATCAATATCAATTTCAAGACCTCTTTTTTTAAGGCCTTCAACAAAAACATTAGGTTCTTCTCTTATTTTATTTATATCGTGCATCTAAAATAAATTGGTTACTGATTACTAATCATTATCCTTTCTTTTTTCAATCATGGAAACAATAAAAATTGATATCTCATATAAAAGTAATGTCGGTATGGCAAGGCCTATTTGGCTTATAAGGTCAGGAGGAGTTAAAAAAGCAGCAATCAAAAAAACTAGCACAACAGCATATTTTCTTCCTCTTTTTAAATAATCTGAAGTAATAAACCCAACCCTAGCAAGTAATGATAATAATACCGGAAGCTGAAAACATAACCCGAAGGCAATAATAAGTGAGGTGATTAAGTTTAGATACTCACTTACCTTTGGCATCATTAATACAGTAACGCTATTTGCATTTTTAATTTGCATATCAGAAAAAAAATTGAGCGCTAGAGGCATTATAAAAAAATGAACTGTCAATGCGCCAAGAAAAAATAAAATTGGAGAGCAAACAAAATATGGCACCATTGCAATCTTCTCTTTTTTGTATAAACCAGGTGCAATAAATGAATAAATTTCAAGACAAAAATAAGGAAAGGTAATCAGTAATGATCCAAATAATGCAATTTTTAATTTCACTATTAGAAATTCTTGAGGAGCCGTATATATCATTTGACTGTTTTCTCCCATAATTTGTTCGTATGGATCAACAAGAAATAAATAAATATTTTCAGAAAAAATAAAAGCTACTAAAAATGTAAATGACAAAACGCAAATTGATCTTAGGATTCTTTTTCTAAGCTCTATAAAATGTTCAATTAATGGGGCTTTTGAATTTTCAATACTTTCTTCACTCATGAATTTTTTTACCCATTACTTTTGTTTTCAATGTCTTCAGAAACTTTATTGATCTCTTTATCTAATTTCTTGAGTTCTTGTTGTTCAGAAATATCTACTTCATTCACAAGAGACTCAATTGAAGTTCTAATTTCTTTTGAATAAACCCATAGTTTCGAAAAAAACCTATGAATAGACCTTAAAACTATAGGTAGTTCTTTTGGGCCAAACAAAATAATTATCAAAATACTTAAAAGTAATAATTCATTAAATCCAAAATCAAACATAATGGAATTTATTCTTTATTATCATGATCCTCAATAGAAGTTTTATCATCTTCTTCAGACATACCCTTCCTGAAGCTTTTAATACCACTAGCTAAATCTGTCATAAAATCTGAAATCTTACCTCTGCCAAAAAATATAAGAGCAAGCAATACAACTAGTAAGATCTGCAACCAACTTGGAAACATTAAAATTCTCCATCAACTTTATTTGAATTTATATCATCAATTTCTTCAATGTCGTCATTATTTAATAAATTTTCGGGATATAAATCAGGGGGTAGATTATTATCCAAAAGACCCATAGATTTTAATTCTTGCATATCTGGAAGATCTTTTATGCTTTGCAAATCAAAGTGAACTAAGAATTCTTCGGTTGTGCCATAGGCTATTGGGTTTCCAGGTACTTTCCTTCGACCTTTAATTTTGACCCAATTCATTTGTAACAGTGTATCAATAGTTCCTGATGAAACAGTGACACCTCTAATATCTTCTATTTCAGCTCGCGTAACTGGTTGGTGATAGGCAATTATTGCTAATGTTTCGATTGCAGCTTTTGAGAGCTTTCGCTGAGCTTTTGCCTCTCGTTGCATAATAAATGATAAATCTCCAGATGTTTTAAACATAAATTTATTACCAATTTTCTTTAATTCAAAACCTCTATTTTGATACATATCTTCAATTTTATTTATTATCTCATCAATATTTGTGTTTTCTGGAAGTTTTTCAGACAAGGTTTTCTTATCTAAGGGGTCAGGGGAAGCAAATAATAAAGCTTCTACAATCCTTACTTGATCATTTTCACTTAATGACAAGCTATTGCCGTTTAGATTTTGTTCAGTCATTAGGCTCTAATCTCCTCTTTATTTTTATCTTCTTCTTTATTTAGGTTTTTAATCCTTATTGCTCCAAAATTTTTATTTTGATTAATTTCAATTAACCCTTTTTTTGACATCTCCAAACTGACATTAAATATAGAAGCAGCTGAGCTTCTCCTATATGCAGTTGCTCTTTCCCCAGAATCCTTTGATGAGGGTAAAAAATCTAAGAAATTCATCCATTCAATACTTATGCCAAGCATAGATTCCAATCTTTTTCTTGCATCTTCGATTGATAATATAGGTAGCGCTTTTGGAGACCACTTAACAACATAATTTCTGTTTCGAACTTCACTATAAGATTTCATGATATCAAAAATTGTATCTTTCTGAGAATAAGTTCTAACAGTTTGCATTAATTCAGGCATTCCCCTTCTAAAAAGTCTTTCACCAATTCTGTCTCTATTCATTAAGGTATTACCAACATTTCGCATTGCTTCTAAACGCCTTAATCTAAATGCTAAAATTGCAGCCATTTCTTCTGCGCCAGGTTCGATTTCTTCAATAGGGAGTAAAAGTTTTGATTTCAGGTAAGCAAGCCATGAGGCCATCACCAAATAGTCAGCAGCTATTTCTATATCACGCGCATCCATTTCATTTACAAAATCTAAATATTGACTTGCTAGCTCTAAAATAGAAATTTCAAGTAAATCAACTTTTTGTTCTTTTGCTAATGTTAGCAAGAGATCAAGGGGACCTTCAAAACCATCAAGATCAACAAAAAAATTTAATTGCCCATCACTATCCATACACTATATATAGCGTTTAATATTACTAAAAACACTAATTAAATACTTTTTTAGATTATTGATGATCAAAAATATTTGCTTTAAGTATGTTAAATATAGTTTTTTCAAGTATTTATTAAAATTAATTTAATATATAGATTATATTTCTACTGTTGAGCTTTGATTGAACATGTAAATTGATTATCAACGAGAATATTACAAATTCTTTTGGTTTCCTTATAGCCATCCAAATTAATTGATATGATTCGGTATTTATCATTTAATGGAATAGATATTTTTTGATTTAAGGATATCCTTCCTGGATCTTTTATTGAATTAAAAACGGCCAATTCATCAATTGAAACACCATATAAAGCAGCAATTCTAGATAATGTATCGCCCTTTTTTACCCTAATACTTTTTTCTTGTTGAACAGTTTCAATTTCTAATTTTAACTTTTTAATTTCATCTAAAGTTTTCAATTTTTTAATATGTAGCTGAGCATCTTTATAATTTTCGAATGTTGCATATCTAATTGTATAGAAACCTTTTTTCTCTTTTCTTGCATTTAATAAATCTTCAGTGCTTTGGCATGGTGTGTTTTCATTCCAAAGAGAGTACACACATGGAGTTATTTCAGGGTCTTTCATCTCAGGAGCATCTATTGGCTGTTCTTTTATAGGCTCATCACTTGTTAGAATTAAAATTTCTTTTTCATTAAATAAAATTCTATAGATTAAAAAAATTAGGAAAATTATAAACAATATAAGAATATATTTAATATATTTAGCAAAATTCATTACAGCTCCTCAATGGCCTCTATTCCTAATAATTTTAAACCTGATTTGATAGTTATAGAAACAACAATTAGTAACGCTAATCTTGCAATAGATAGCTCTATTTGACTTTTATCCAATATATGAATTCTTTTACTATCAATTTTTAAATTCCAGTATTGATGAAAAGAGGACGCCAAGTCTCTTAAGTAATAAGACAATCTATGGGGCTCCATAAATATTGCAGACTGTTCAATGACCTTTGGAAAATTTGCTATTTGAAAAATTATTCTCTTTTCATTTTCATTTTCTAAAAGAGTAAAGTCAGCATTCTTTAAATCTTCATCCTTAATATTTATACCAAGTTTTTCTTTTGAATTTCTTAATAAAGATGAAATCCTTGCATTTGCATATTGAATATAAAATATAGGATTATCATTATTTTCATTTTTAAATATTTCAAAATCAAAATCTAATTGAGCATCATTTTTTCTTGATACCATCATAAAGCGGACTGCATCCTTACCAACCTCATCAACAATTTCTTTTAATGTAACAAAACTCCCCGACCTTTTAGACATTTTAACAGGCTTTCCTGCCCTTGATAAACTAACTAACTGACAAGTCTTGATATCGAGATTAGCTTCTCCATTTGTAACCGCCTTAACTGCAGCTTTCATTCTTGCTATATATCCTGAGTGATCAGCTCCAAAAATATTAATCATTTTTATAAACCCTCTTTCGAATTTATTTAAATGATAAGCAATATCAGGCATAAAATATGTCCACTGGCCATCATGCTTTTTAACAACCCTGTCTTCATCATCACCAAAATTTTTAGATTTAAATAAAATATGCTTTTTTTCTATCCATTCATCTTTTTTTGCTCCTTTTGGAGGCTTTGTGCTTCCCTCATAAAGCAGTTGTTGTTTTTCTAAGGCTTTAAATGTTTTTTCTACTTGACCATCTTCTAGCAGTAATTTTTCCGATATAAAAATATCATGCTTAATCTCTAGAGAGCTTAAATCTCTTTTTATAATGTCCATTACATTTGATACTGACTCTTCTTTAAAATAATCTATCCATTGACTTTCTTCTTCATTAATAAATTTTTGTCCATGATCTTCACTAATTTTTTGTGCAATAGGTATTAAATACTCGCCGGGATAGAGATCACTCGGTATTTCAATTTTTTTATCAGAAAAAATTTGTAAGTATCTTAGGTATACTGAGTGAGCTAAATTTTTAATTTGTTCACCTGAATCATTGATGTAATATTCTCTGCAAACATCAAAACCAACAAACTCTAATATATTAGCAAGAGTATCACCAAATACAGCACCCCTAGTATGTCCTACATGCAAAGGACCAGTGGGGTTGGCAGAGACATACTCGATATTAATTTTTTCTCCTCTACCAATATTTTTTTTACCAAAATTATTTTTATCATTCAAAACTTCATGAATAAAATTGTGTAAAATATTATCTTTTATAAAAAAATTAATAAATCCTGATTTAGTTAACTCAATACTTTTAAAATCTTGCCCAGCTTCAAAAAATTTTTCAATATTTGTATAAACTTCATTTGGATTTATTTTTAATTTTTTTGATAAAATAAGAGCAGCATTTGTTGAGAAATCTCCATGGGTAATATCTCTTGGAAACTCAAAAGAAATAGATGACAGATCTTCATTTGGGTAAATCTTAATCAATTCATTTATTAATATATCTTTATATTTTTCTAGTATATCCATTTTATAAATTCATTTGATGAATTACCTTTGCATGATTCGCAGTAGCAGATCGATCAGTCATAGATGCTATAAAATCACATATAATAAAAGCTTTATCAGAAAGTGATTTACCTTCACACAACTGATAAACTTGACTGGGCAGAAGATCATTATTATTTATGAGTGCATCAAAAAGCTCTTTAATGATTTTACGCGCATTATTTCGATCTTTATCCATTGAAGAATGTGAATACACTCTTTCATATAAAAATTTTCTGAGTTCTTTATCTTGTTTTTTCATATTATGAGAGAATGCTGCAATTGGATTATCATGTAATCTGATATCTTTAACATTTTTTGGATTTAAAATTTCAATATTTTTTGTTGTTTGCTCTAATAAATCATTAACCATAAAACCAATCAATCTTCGAACTAACTCCTGAATAATCATAAAATCATCGATTCGAGTATATTCTTTTATTATATCTTTATAAATTTTATCAATAAGAGGGATTTCACATATATCTTTAATTTTAAATTTATTTGCCCGAAATCCATCATCTATATCATGGTTATTGTAAGCTATATCATCTGACAAAGAGGAAATCTGCGCTTCAAGGCTTGCATAGGTATTAATTTCTAAATCATACTGAGATATATAGTCCTCTATAAAAAAACCAATTGGTGAATTTTTTTTATAATTAGTTATTGGTCCATTATGTTTAAGGATACCTTCTAATGTCTCCCAAGAAAGATTTAATCCATCAAAATCTGGGTAGCGTTTTTCTAATCGAGTAACAATTTTTAATGTTTGTACATTATGATCAAACCCTCCAAATTCAGCCATACATTCGTCTAGAGCTTCCTCTCCAGAATGAGAAAAAGGTGGATGCCCTAAATCATGAGATAACGCTAAAACTTCTGATAGGTCTTCATCTAACTTTAAAATACGGGCAATAGTCCTAGCTACCTGACTAACTTCAATTGAATGGGTTAATCTTGTTCTATAATAATCTTCAGTGTGGGCGATAAAAACCTGAGTTTTGTGTTTTAATAGACGAAAGTGCTCAGAATGAATTATCCTATCTTTGTCTCTATGGAATGGATTCCTGTGTTGGCTCTCATTTTCAGTGTATAGCCTTCCTTTACTATTATTTGAGAAAGTCGCATATTTAGCTTTTTTATACACAAGTATACCCATTAACAAAAAGAATCATTAATAGATATACTTAGTATAATTATGTAGGTTTATTAAGCCTTTAATGAGCTAAAACTGCTAATAATAATAATGCAACAATATTAGTAATCTTAATCATTGGGTTAACAGCTGGTCCAGCAGTATCCTTATATGGATCACCTACAGTGTCACCAGTAACAGCAGCCTTATGGGCTTCAGATCCCTTACCGCCATGATTACCATCTTCAATATATTTTTTTGCATTATCCCAAGCACCGCCCCCAGCAGTCATTGAAAGAGCAACAAATAAACCAGTAACAATGACACCAAGAAGCATAGCGCCTAATGCAGAAAAAGCATCACTCTTTGTAGCAATAAAATTAACAATATAAAAAAGAATAACTGGTGATAATAAAGGCAATAAAGACGGCACGATCATTTCTTTGATCGCTGCTTTTGTCAATAAATCAACAGCTGATTTATAATTGGGTTTGTCTTCACCAGTCATTATTCCAGGTTTCTCTTTAAATTGATGTCTAACCTCTTCTACAATAGCTGAGCCTGCCCTGCCAACTGCTGTCATACCTAAAGCGGCAAATAAATACGGAAGCATACCTCCAACTAATAAACCAACAACTACATAAGGGTTAGACAATGAAAAATCAGGTGCAACACCAAAGAAATAACTACCTTCAGTAGCATTAGAAGAAAAATACTCTAAATCTGCTGTATAAGCGCCAAAGAGGACCAAAGCTCCTAAACCAGCTGATCCAATTGCATAACCTTTTGTAACAGCTTTTGTAGTATTTCCTACAGCATCTAATGAGTCAGTTGTATTTCTTACTTCTTCAGGTAATTCTGACATTTCAGCAATGCCGCCTGCATTATCAGTAACGGGACCAAATGCATCCAAAGCAACAACCATTCCAGCCAGAGCAAGCATTGTAGTAACCGCAACAGCAATACCGAAAAGACCTGCTAGAGAATAAGTAACAATAATTCCGAATACAATTACTAAAGCAGGAAGAGCAGTAGACTCCATAGATATAGCTAAACCCTGTATAACATTTGTTCCGTGACCTGTTTCAGATGATTTTGCAATTGATTTAACTGGTCTATAATCTACTCCAGTATAATATTCTGTGATCCAAATAATAAGTCCTGTTATAGCAAGACCCATAACACCACATATGTATAAATCTAAACCGCTAAAACTCTGTCCTGCTACAGAAAGAACTGTATCAAAACCAACAACTAAATCTGTAACAAAATATAAAATAATTAATGAAAGAATAGCAGTTGCAATAAAACCTCTATAAAGAGCTCCCATAATTGAGTTGTTTTTTCCTAATTTAACAAAGTAAGTTCCAAGAATAGATGTTATTACACAGGCTCCACAAATTGATAGAGGGTAAATCATCATGGTCTCATTGCCAGCAAAAAATATTGAGGCTAAAACCATTGTAGCAACAACTGTAACTGCATAGGTTTCAAATAGATCTGCCGCCATACCAGCACAGTCACCTACATTATCACCAACATTATCAGCAATAGTTGCAGGATTTCTAGGATCATCCTCAGGAATTCCAGCCTCTACTTTTCCAACTAAATCACCACCAACATCAGCACCTTTGGTAAAAATACCACCACCAAGTCTTGCAAAAATAGAAATTAAAGATGAGCCAAAACCCAGTGCTACTAATGCGTCTATAACTACTCTCTCGTTTTGAGGAATCCAAAAATTAGTCAAAACATAATAATACACAGAAACAGCAAGTAGAGCTAAACCAGCAACAAGCATACCTGTTACAGCACCTGATTTAAAAGCAATACTCAAACCTTCAGCTAAACTATTTGAAGAAGCTTGTGTAGTCCTTACATTTGCTCTTACTGAAACAAGCATACCAATATATCCAGCAATTCCAGATAAAACTGCACCAATAAGGAAACCAATAGAAACTTCTAAACCAAGAAGAAAATACGAAATTATTAAAATGACAATTCCTACAAGGGCAATTGTTGAATATTGTCTAGACAAGTATGCACTTGCACCTTCTTGAATGGCACCAGCAATTTCTTGCATTTTTTCGTTTCCTGTATCAGCTGAAAGCACTGAAATTGATGTCACAACCCCATAAACTACCGCAAGAATACCTGCACCAATTATTAAGTGAATGATTTCCATTTTAATCCTCCGAATCCATATAAATACTGGCGAACATGCCAAAAGTTATTATAAATATCAAGCTAAAGCTTAATATATTGAATGATTATAACCAGACAATAAGTTATTGAAATTTTTGTCTATAATTTTTATCCCTTTATTTCTTGTCATTCGCCCTATTTCAGTGACATTTTTATATCTATTTAATCCTTTTGGGCCAGTGAACAGTATTTGATAGTCATCTCCACCAGTTAATATTAATTTTTCATATCGTTTAAAGGTATTCAAAAATTTTATAACTTCTTTAGATTTAGGGATTGATGAAAAAGAAATTTCTGCACCTAAATTACTCATATCACAAATATTTTTTAGATCATTCAGTAGTCCATCAGAAATATCAGTAGACGAATTTGCTTTATTTTTAATTAAATTAATAAGATGAATTTGTGGTTCAGGAATAAGATATCGAGAAATTAATTTATCTTTTGCTCTTTTAGCAAAATCAATTTTTTTCTTTTTAATATTCATACCAATAAATGAGTCACCAATAGTTCCGCTGACATAGATAAAATCTGAAATTTTTGCAGAAGATCTTTTAATAACTTTGTTTGATTTAGCTTTACCAAATATAGTTAAACTTAAAACAGTCTTCATTCCTGTTGCTACAGTATCACCGCCAATTAATGTTAAATCGTATTTTTTTAGATCTTGGTGAAAAGACTTAAAAAATTTGTCTAACCAGGACTTATTTACAAGCTTACCTGAAGAAAAATTTAGCAAACAAAATTGTGGTTTTACTCCTTTAGAAATTAAATCACTTATATTAACTCTAATTAATTTCTTTGCTATTGTTTTAGGATCATCATCATTGAAAAAATGTATTTCTTCAGAAATAGTATCGGTTGAATAAGCATAATTATCAACAACAGCTATATCATCATCAAAATTCAAAGAATATTTATTATGTTTTGATCCTTTTTTTATATATTTTTTTATAAACTCTGTCTCTTTAAGCATAAATAGATCTTTCATTTGTCATCATTTTTTGAAACTGCGTCCAAGACTGCATTAATTAAAGACGACTCTTCTCCGTCAAAAAAGAACTTAGCTATCTCAATATACTCATTAAAAATAACTTTTTTTGGAACAGTAGTTTCATGCAGTAACTCATATATCGATATCCTTAAAATTGAACGAACTAGTGATTCAATTCTTGATAATTTCCAATTTTTTAAATTTAAAGAAATTAGATCATCAATTTTTTTTTGATTTTTTGAAGTACCTTTCACTAGCTTTTCTATGTAACTCTTATTTGGCTTGCCTTGATTATTTATTTTTTCTAATTCGGAAAAATAATCATCAGAAAAACGTTTTTGAATAACTTCAAATGATTTCCCATTTAATTCCATTTCATAAAGAATTTGAACAGCGAATAACCTTGAAGAGCTTTTGTTAGAATTTCCCATTCTTTATATCTAATAATAAATTACAAGCGTAAGCAGCATGATAACCTTTATTAGTTGTGTCATCTAAACTCCTATCTAGAGCTTGTTGTTTGTTTTCTACAGTTAAAATTGAGTTTGTGACTATTATATTTTTGGATATTGATAGCTGAGTTAATCCTGCAGCTGACTCATTTGCAACTATATCATAATGAGATGTTTCACCCCTAACTACACATCCAATCGCTATAAAACCAATATCATTATCACTTAAACTGTTATTGCTGATAATTGAGTTTATAGCAGAAGAAATCTCTAATGCTCCTGGTACATTTACTACCTTATAATCAATACCATTTTCTTTTAAATAATTTGTTGCACCAGCAACCAATCTATCACTTATATCTTGATAGTAATTAGCATTAATTATAAGTATCTTTTTTTCCATAAACTAATCAACCAGCGGTACTCTTTCATTAATTTCTAAATTATAGCCCTCAATATTCAAAAGAGTGCTTTTTGAATCAGAAATTAATTTAATATTTCTGACGCCAATATCTAAAAGGATTTGTGCGCCTACGCCATATTCTCTTAATTCTATTTCCTTTGTTGGATCATTATTATTAATTTTCTTTAAATTATTTGATATAACATTTTGATCAGTGTCTCTAATAAAAATAAAAACACCAAAACCCATATCATTAATTTTCTTGAAACCTTTATCAATAAGATTCTCTCTTGATGTCTCAATACCTACTAAATCTTGAAATACATTTACAACATGAACTCTGACGGGGGTTAATTCACTTTGAGCAATATCACCTTTTACAAAAGCTATATGTTCTGATTTATCAATATTATTTTTATAGACTGAGCAATTCCATGTTCCAAATTTGGGGATATCTATTTCTTTTGTTAAAACCTTTGAAATTATGTGATCGTTATTAATTCTGTAATTGATTAGATCAGCAATAGTACCAATTTTTAAATCATGAATTTTTGCAAATTCTATTAATTCAGGTAACCTAGCCATTGTCCCATCATCATTCATAATTTCACATATAACTGCAGATGGATCCTTACCAGCTAGTCTGCTGATATCAACTGCAGCTTCTGTATGCCCTGCTCTAACAAGGACCCCTCCATCTTTAGCTTTTAAAGGAAAAATATGTCCTGGAGTTACAATATCTTCTTCTCTAGCCTGTGGGTTAATAGCGGTTTGGATCGTTGTAGATCTATCTTTTGCAGATATACCAGTAGAAATTCCTTCTTTTGCTTCAATAGAAACAGTGAAAGGCGTCTTGTGTCTTGATTTGTTATCATCAGACATTAATTTAAGATTTAAGTGATCTGCTTTTTCTTCTGCGAGCGGTAGGCAAATGAGTCCTCTTCCATGCTTCGCCATAAAATTTATTGCATCAGGTGTGGCATCAATTGCTGGAATTACAAGATCTCCCTCATTTTCTCTATCCTCAGCATCAACAAGAATAAACATTTTTCCTGCTTTTGCTTCATCAATAATGTTTTCAATTGGTGATAGATAATTTCTCATATTATTTACTTTTCAACACATACCTTGCAATTGGGTCTACTTCTAAGTTAATTTTTGAGTTTATAGCAATATCGGACCATGTGGTAAACTGCTTAGTGTGTGGAATAATGTTTACTGAAAAGGTAGGGTTTTCTGAGTCACTTACATCATTTACAGTTAATGAAATTCCATCCATAGCAATGGAACCCTTTTCAACAATAAATCTACTAAATTTTTTTGGATATTTTACCGTATATATATTGCTATTTCTATCTTCACAGATATCAGATAATTCCCCTAAACAATCAACATGACCATAAACAAAATGACCCCCTATTTCATCACCAACTTTAAGACTTTTTTCTAAATTTATTTTAGTTCCTTCTTTCCAGAATTTTGTAGTTGTTTTATCGTCAGTTTCTTGTGATACCTCAACTTCAAAATAATTTTGATTTTGTTCATTCCCCTTGTTGATAACAGTTAAACACACCCCTGAACAAGCAATCGAAGCACCTATATCTATATCATTTTCATCATAAGAACATCCTATCTTAATTAGACGGTGGTCAGCATTAGATATATTAATTATCTTGCCAATATCAGTTATTATTCCAGTAAACATTAATTTTTTGCCTTATAAATTTTCAAATAATTATTATCCAGATTGATCATATTATGAAGAAACAAATTTGGACTGTTTTCTAAATTGGTAATATTTAACTTACCAATACTTGGCTTTCCTTCTTCACCAATAATTTTTTCAGAAGAAAACCAATAAACTTTATTTAATTGAGGAGAATTGATTGCGGAAGCTATGAGTTTATTACCACCTTCAATTAAAATGCTATTAAATTCTCTTTTTCCAAGAAACTTTAATGCACTAATAAGAGATAATCCACTTTTTGTGGTTGGAATTTTTATAATTTCAATACCTTTGTTTTTTAGCAAATTAATTTTCCTTACTGAAGAGTTCTTAGAAGTAAAAATTATAGTTTCAATATTTTTAGCAGTTTTTGCTAAATTACAATTAATTGGAAATCTAAGGTTTGTATCCATTACCAACCTTGAGGGAGAGAATTTATTTAACCCAGATAATCTGCAAGTTAAAGATGGGTTATCTTTTAAAACTGTATTTATGCCAACCATTATACCATCATTAAATAATCTTAATTTATGACCATAATTTCTAGATAATTTATTTGTTATCCATTTTGATTTGCCATTTTTTAATGCTGTTTTTCCATCAGCTGAGCTTGCGATCTTAATATTAATTCCAGGAATATTAGAATTTATTCTTTTAAAAAATTCATCATAAAAATCTTCTGCATCTTTTTCTAAAATACCTTTAATAACTTTTATTCCTGAATTTTCTAATTTTTTTATACCCTTTCCTCGAACTAAAGGGTTTTTATCTAAGCAAGCAATGACAACTTTTTTAACTCCACTATTTATAATTTCATCAACACATGGAGGATTTTTACCCTTATGAACGCATGGTTCTAATGTTGTATATAAAACTGTACCCGTTTTAATTTCGATTCCCTCCAACGCTTTCTTTTCCGCATGGGGTGATCCACCAATTCCTGTATTTGCAATAGAAATTATAGTTTTATCTCTCGAGACAATTACACAACCAACTGAAGGGTTTGCCCCAGTCATTCCTTTATTTCTTCTTGCCACGTTAATAGCCAGGTTCATAAAGAAATTATCATTCTTTATTATTTGCATGTTATTTATTTCTTAAAATAGATTTCTGATCAATTCAATCATCAATTTGACTAGGTGGATTATCTAATTCACCAACAAAGTCTTCAAAATCACCTACAGCTCTAAAGTTTTTATAAACCGAAGCAAATCTTACATAGGCAACCATATCTAATTCTCTTAAAGCTGCCATAATTAAACTTCCGATTAAATTTGAAGGAATATCTGATTCACCTGTACTTTCTAATTGACGAATAATACCAGTAACCATTCTTTCAATTTTGTCAGGGTCAATGTCTCTTTTTCGAATTGCTATCTGTACAGATCGCATCAATTTATCTCTATCAAAAGGTGTTCTTCTGCCCGATCTTTTAACAACAGTTAAGTCTCGCATTTGGATTCTTTCAAAAGTTGTAAATCTTCCGCCACAAGCAAGACATTGTCGTCGTCGTCTGATTGATGACGCTTCTTCTGTTGGACGAGAATCTCTTACTTGGGTGTCTTCATTTCCACAGAAAGGACATCTCATAAGCTTCCTCCATAAATAGGAAACTTTCTACAGAGATCTATTACTTTTTGTTGAACCTCAAAAATAGATTGTGTATTTATACCTTCAGATTGAAATCCATTTAAAACCTCACAAATATAAGTTCCAACTTTATGAAATTCAGCTTGGCCAAAACCTCTAGTTGTCCCGGCCGGAGTACCTAATCTAATACCAGATGTAATAGTTGGTTTTTCAGGATCAAATGGAACGCCATTTTTATTGCATGTGATATTGGCCTTTCCCAAAACATCCTCCGCCTCATTACCCTTAATGCCTTTTGGTCTTAAATCTAGAAGAACTAAATGACTATCTGTTCCGCCCGAAACAATATCGAAACCATCCTCTAGAAGAGTTTGGGATAAAATTTTTGCATTATCTATTACATTTTGAGAGTAATGAGCAAATTCTGGTTTTAAGGCCTCCCCAAATGCAACAGCTTTTGCCAAAATTGTATGCATTAAAGGTCCGCCCTGTATTCCTGGAAATATTGCAGAATTTATTTTTTTAGCAATATCCTCATTATTCGTAAGAATAAGACCACCTCTTGGGCCTCGAAGAGTTTTATGGGTGGTAGTAGTTACAATATCTGCATGGGGTAATGGTGATGGATAAGTTTTTGATGCAACAAGACCTGCAAAGTGAGCCATATCGACTAAAAGATATGCATTAACTTTATCAGCAATTTCTTTAAATTTTACGAAATCAATAACTCTTGGATACGCAGATCCTCCTGCAATAATAAGCTTTGGTTTATGTTTATTTGCTAGTGTTTCAACTTCATCAAAATCGATTAAACTATCTTCTTTTCTTACACCATATTGAATTGCGTTAAATAATTTTCCCGATTGATTAGGTTTGGCGCCATGTGTCAAATGACCTCCAGCGTCAAGACTCATACCTAGAATAGTATCGCCTGGTTTTAAAAGTGCCTGAAATACTGCTTGGTTGGCTTGCGATCCTGAGTGAGGTTGAACATTTGCAAATTTTGATTCGAATAACTCACAAGCTCTTGATATTGCAAGGTCCTCTGCTAAATCAACATATTCACATCCACCATAATATCGTCTTCCTGAATACCCTTCAGCATATTTATTTGTCATTATGGAGCCTTGCGCGTCTAAGACAGATCTAGAAACAATATTTTCTGATGCTATTAATTCTATATGTTCTTGTTGTCTTGAAAATTCTTGAGCTAAGGAATCATAAAGCTTTGGATCAGATTCTTTTAAACTTTTAGAAAAAAAATTTTCAAAATCTTCATATTGTGTTGTTTTTTTAGTTTCTGACATTTTTTTTACTAATCTTTAAATGTGGATACAATATTTTGTATATTGGTTTATCCAATAACACAAATATTTTTCCCCTACCAAATATTTTTTTTGATTAAAATTTCTTTTAAAACTGAAATATTATCCGTCATTATTCCATCCACACCTAAATTAATGAGTTTGTTAATTTCTTCAACATCATTAATTGTCCATGCAATTACTTTAATGTTTAGAGATTTTAAGAAATCAATATGCCTTTTATTGAGTAATCTTATTTTATATCTAACAATAGGTAATGAACTTATTTTTGGAGCAATTCTCACTTTGAAATTTATTAATGATAAAATTTTTGTTTTGATTATTTCTTTAGGCCCCATTGATGTAATGCATTTATTATCAAATTCCTCTCTAACATAGTTAAGTCTATCTTGGCTAAAAGATGCAAAACAAACTCTATCAACAACATTCATGCTCTTAACCAATTGAATTAAAGGTTTTACGCTTTGATCTGACTTCATATCTATTGAAAAGAAATTTTGAGAAAAAGATTCAATTAAATTTTCTAAGAAAGGAATTTGAAATTTTTCCTTTACTCTAATTTTTTTTAATTCGGAAGAGGTAAAATCACAAATTCTTCCTTTGTGATTTGTAACCCTATCAACGGTTGGGTCATGAAATGCCATAAGCTTATTATCTGCGTTTGGATGAACATCCGTTTCCAAATATTTATAACCAATATCTACTGCAGAAGAAAAAGCTTCGTATGTATTTTCTGGTGCAAATTCAGTTCCACCGCGGTGTGCAAATGCCATAAATCGATCATTAATTTTAGATTCATTCATATTTTGACCATAAATAATCAATTATAAACTTATACTATTAATTATATTTTAATTTAATTAAAATTATACTCATGGAGTTTACAAAATTTGATAAACAGTTATTTCGGAGGTTTATAGCGTCAATAATTGATATAGTTATTGTCTTAAACATATCTTTATTAATGTTTCTTGTTATATGGATTATCAATTTTTTTATATTAGGTTTATTTAACACTGCGTATTATTTTATTATTCCAGTGATTTTTTCATCATATTATATGTTAACTTTGGGTGGAAAAAAACAATCAACCATTGGTATGAATTATATGAAATTCAAATTATCTCTCAAAAAAAACGAAATATTTACTGAAAAATTAGCTTTTTTGCACTCTTTCTCATTCTTTTTAATTCTTCCTCTCGGGATAATTACTTTAACTTATTTTATTTACCCTCTTTTAAATGACAAAAGATCTTGTCTTCACGATATAATTTATAAAGTAAGTTTCATAGATTTGGGAGAAAACTCTTAATGGCTCAAGAATTTTATATGTGGATAGTTTTTGGGTTAACATTTTTAACTATGATATTGTATTCATTAGATAAAATAAGAATGGAAATAATATCTTTATTTTCTATTGTTGTTCTTTTATTGATTTTTCAAAATAGTCCAATTCTTGGTGTCTCCTCAGGAGGCGCAATTAATATTAATTTGTTATTACAAGGATTCGCTAATCCAGCATTAATTTCATTAATGAGCTTATTGGTAATTGGACATGGTCTTCTTGTTACAGGTGCTCTTGAAGATATTGCTGTATGGTTATCCGGCGATAAAGGTAAAAACACTCTATATAAATTTTATGGAATTATGATTTTAGTCTTTATTTTAAGTGCAACGCTCAATAATACCCCAATTATTATAATGTTTATTCCTATAATTATTGCTCTTAGCAAACAAATGGATGTTTCCTCTAGATCAATATTAATACCATTATCTTATGTTTCTATACTCGGAGGAATGACAACATTAATTGGATCATCAACAAATTTATTGGTCTCAGGAACAACCTCAACATTAATGGGTCGTGAGCTTGGCTTTTTTGAATTTACAGACCAAGGAATTATATTAGCTTTTGTTGGATTTATTTATGCAATTTTTGTTTTACCAAAAATACTTGAGAGAAAAAATAGGGGCACTGTAGAGGATAACAAAGATGATTTCGAAAGTGGAAGAATTTACCTAGTTGAGATTGCCATTAACCCTGAAAATCCTCTAATTGGAAAAAAATTTGTTTCTGGGATCTTGTCCGATATTAAAGATATTGCTGTAAATGTAATATTTAGAGATGGAGAAAAAATCTTACCTCCCTTTGAAGATATAGAGATTACATCAGGTGACAAAATAGTTCTTGAAATTACAAAAAATCAATTAACTGAAAAAATAAAATCCAATGATAAAATATTTAGCTCCATAGATGATGACAATTTTTCATCTGAAAGAGGAGTATTAATTGAAGCATCTGTAACTCCCAGATCATTTTTTATAGGGAGGAATCTTACTCAAACTAATTTTGAAGCAGAAACAAACTGTAAAATTATTGGTATTAAAAATGATAAAAAATTTATTAGAAATTTACCTAGATATCAAAGAATGGAGGCAGGTCATATATTGCTTATTAAAGGGGAAGAGGAGAATATTAAAAATTTAAGAGGAAAAAAAGAAATATTTCCAATTGAATGGTCTGCAATTTACTTACCTGCAAAACAATTTATCCTTCGATCTAGAATAATTTTTGCCTTTACTGTTTTATCAGCAGCCACAGGTTTGCTAAACATTACTGTAGCAGCTTTACTTGGGGTAATCTTAATGCTTTTGACAAATGTTCTTACAATTAGAGATGCTATATCTGCCCTAGATGCAAAGATTTTTTTACTGGTTGCTTCATCAATAATGCTTTCTGTAGCATTGCAAGAAACTGGAGGGGCTTTATATATTGCTGATCTATTAAAGGATTTATTAATTAATTATAGTATAGTTACTGTATTATCATTATTTTTTATCTTTATTGCAATAATAACTAACTTCTTAAGCAATAATGCAACAGCTGTTTTATTTGCACCAATTGCAATTAATCTCGCGAGTGATTTTAATATTCAACCTGAACCATTTATTTATTGTTTAATTTTTGCCGCTAATTGTTCATTTGCAACACCTATTGGCTACAAAACAAATCTTCTGGTAATGGGCCCAGGAAATTATCAGTTTAAAGATTATCTAACATCAGGAATTCCACTAGTTTTATTAATTTGGTTAAGCTATACAATTATGATTAGCTTTTTAGGTTATTAAATTGAATAAGATAGAAAATACTAAAAAAGAAGATTTTTATATTTCTGACTCTAACAAATGCGCCTATAAGCCTGATCAAGAAGAAAGAAAATTATTTACATTTATTAAAGGTTCTAAAAATCAAGATTTTTACAATTTATTGATATCAAAAGGCTTTCGAAGAAGTCAAAATATTCTATATAATCAAGTCTGTGAAAATTGTAATAAATGCATCCCAATAAGAATTAAAGTCAATAACTTTCAAGAAACAAAGAACCAAAAAAGAATTATAAATAAAGGAAAATTATTTGAAAGAAAAGTTACTGAAAAAGCTACATATGAACAATTTTATCTTTTTAAAGAGTATTTGGATTTCAAGCATCCTGATAGCGAAATGAATGATATGATTTTTGCTGATTATTATTCAATGGTAAAAAACACTGGCATTGATACAAAAATAATCGAATATAGATTAGATAATGTTCTAGTTTCATCATGTATTACAGATTTTTTAGATAATGCCCTATCTATGGTTTATTCATTTTATAGCCCTTATGCAAATAAATATTCTTTGGGTAAATATATGATCCTTGATCATATTAAATTTGGTAAAAAATATGACAAAGAAATAATATATTTAGGCTACTGGATAAATGGTTGTAAGGAAATGGAATACAAAAAAAATTTTAATTCTTCAGAAATTCTTATTAATGGCGAATGGATAAACTATGAAAAAGAAAATTACTAATAAGAGAAAAACAAAAATAACTAGAAGAGAAGCTCTAATTGGCGGAGCATCGTCATTACTTCTAACTAGCGCTTTGGCTAAACCAGCAATTTCAAAGGGCATAAGAAGACTAACTATGACACATACTTGGCCTAAAAATTTTCCGGGCTTAGGTACATCTCCTGAAAGAATAGCTAAAAAGATAAACAAAGCCACAGATGGAGAAATAGAAGTAAAGGTATTTGCAGCAGGAGAATTAGTGCCAGCTTTTGAAGCGCTAGACGCCGCTTCAATTGGAGTTGCTGACATGTACAATGGAGCAGAATATTATTTTCAAGGTAAAAATATAGGTTTTAATTTCTTTACTGCTGTACCATTTGGTATGACAGCAAATGAATTAAATGCATGGATTGATCATGGCGGAGGTAAAGAGCTTTGGAATAAATTGAGTGCTCAATTTAATGTAATTTCTTTTCAATCAGCTAATACAGGTGTTCAGATGGGTGGTTGGTTTAATAAAGAAATCAAGACTATTGACGATCTTAAAGGACTAAAAATTAGAATGCCTGGCTTAGGGGGAGAAGTTCTTAGGAGGGTTGGTTCAGCAGCAGTTGCTATACCTGGTGGAGAAATATATCCAGCTCTTCAATCAGGTGCAATTGACGCAACGGAATGGGTAGGTCCTTGGAATGATCTAGCTTTTGCGTTTTATCAAGTTTCTAAATATTACTATTGGCCAGGTTTTCATGAGCCTGGTGCAGGTTTAGCTACAGGAGTTAATCTTGATACCTGGAATTCACTTACTGACACACAAAGAGAAATTTTTAAAAGTGTGTTTTCTCATGAAAATACATATACACTTGCTGAATTTAATCATCATAATTCTATAGCGCTAAATACATTGATAAATAAGCATGGTGTTAAGATGAGAAGTTTCTCAAAAGATATTATGAATGAATTAAAAACAAGATCTAGAGAAGTTTTAGAAGATGTTGCAACCAAAGATCCAATTTCAAATGAGATCTATTTATCTTTTATCGATAATTTAAAAAGATTAAGAAATTGGTCTAAGCATTCAGAGTTAGCTTATATGGATGCAAGAGAAGATTAAATGCAATTTCTAAAATCAATTAATGAATATATTGGTCAATATATTTCATGGTTAATAATAATTATGGTTATTGTACAAATTGTAATTGTATTATCTAGATATGTTTTTGGTTTAGGATTTATAAAACTACAAGAACTAATGATTTATATGCATGGCTCGTTATTTACTTTAGCTGCTGGTTATACTCTCTTGCATGATGAGCATGTAAGAGTTGACTCATTTTATCGGGAGTCATCAAAAAGATTTAAAAACATGGTTAATTTAATGGGAACAATAACCCTTCTTCTTCCGTTTATAATAGTTACATTTTTTATGAGTTATCCATATGTAAGTAGATCTTGGAAAATTCTTGAGGGATCGCCTGAAACTAGTGGGTTAAATGCAACTTACTTATATAAAACTACTTTAATTATTTTTCCTATTCTGCTTTTTGTTCAAGCCATAGTAATTTTATTTAATTCAATTAAAAATTTAAAAGTAAAAAAATGATCGAATATTTAGATTTACTGATGTTTGCTGCAGCTATTTTAGTGCTACTTTTAGGATTCCCAGTTGCATTCTCTTTAGCGGGCATTGCTATCATTTTTGCTCTCATTGGTGATTACTTTGGGGTTTTTCCGATACAGTTTCTTAAGGCTATTCCTCAAAGAATTTTTGGAACCATGACAAACGAAGTCTTGATGGCGGTACCCTTATTTATTTTTATGGGAACAATTTTGGAAAAATCAAAGGTAGCAGAAGATTTATTAGAAAATATGAGTAAGTTGTTAAGGCACATAAGAGGTGGTCTTGGTATTTCAGTTACTTTGGTTGGAGCATTACTGGCGGCATCTACAGGGATTGTTGGTGCTACTGTTGTTACAATGGGACTCCTCTCTCTACCAACTATGTTAAAAAATGGCTATAACCCTAAATTAGCCACAGGAGTTATAACGGCAGCAGGTACATTAGGGCAAATAATTCCTCCATCAATAGTTTTAATTTTGCTTGGTGATGTTATTTCAAATGCATATCAGCAATCTCAATTAAAAATGGGTATTTTTTCACCAGATACAGTATCAGTTGGTGATTTATTTGCAGGATCACTTTTCCCGGGACTGTTGCTTGTTTCCTTATATATTTTATATCAATTTCTTAAAGCGATATTTGATCCTTCCTCAACTCCTGAAATTATTATCGAAGAAAGTGAATTAAGCTATAAAGAGTTATTTAAAACTTTATTCCCTCCCCTGACATTAATCATTGCAGTACTAGGATCAATACTAACAGGTTTCGCTACCCCTACTGAAGCTGCATCTGTTGGTGCTATTGGCTCAATTTTATTAGCAGCTAATAGGATAGCAAAAGAGAATTTTCTAACATTATTATCAGCTCTATCATTTTTAGCCTTGCTTGCTTTAAATTTTTTATTTGACCTAAGACTTAATAGAGATGACTTAAATCTTTTTGAAAATATCAGCATAATTACAGCGGTCATTGTTTTTATTATTTTCTTAATTTCAACAGTCCTATGTATTTATAGATTATTTTTGAGCGGTGTTCTTGTTGATGCAGCAAGATCATCTACCAAAATAACATCAATGGTATTTATAATATTAATCGGAGCTACTTTCTTTAGCCTTGTTTTTAGGGGGCTTGGAGGAGATGAAACAATAGAGCATTTTTTAACCAATCTTCCTGGCGGAACATTCAGCGCCATACTTATAGTGATGATTTCAATGTTTTTGCTCGGTTTCTTCCTTGATTTTATTGAAATAACTTTTGTGGTTGTTCCAATTGTAGCTCCTATAATACTTCAAATGGGTATAGATCCAGTATGGCTGGGCGTCATGATGGCAATAAATCTTCAAACTAGCTTTCTAACACCTCCTTTTGGTTTTGCTCTTTTTTATTTAAGGGGAGTTGCACCAGACTCTGTAAGAACATCAGAAATTTATAGGGGTGTCATTCCGTTTATAATCATACAAATGTTTATGTTAATACTATTGTCAACATTCCCATCAATTGCCACATGGTTGCCATCATATATATTTAATTAAAAATTTCTTGGAAATCCTTTGGGTACTTTTTTTCCAGCTTGACCTCTTTTGCCTAACCAATTTTCAATGTCATCAAAATGTCTACTTCTTCCGTTTTTATCAATTATATTTAACCCTTTTTCATAACTAAAACTAAGAACAGACTTAAGATTGCCCTCTTTATATTTTTGGAGTTTAACACCTTTTCCTCTTGTCATCCTTGGAAGTTCTTCTTTTTCAAAGATAACCATCTTTTTATTTTCACCAATAACTGCAATATGAGCTCCTTCTAATTTAGCTGAACTCATAGCGATGTCATCATTTGATAAGTTGAGAATTTGTTTTCCGCCCTTCCTATTTGAAATTAAATCATCAAAAGAGACTATAAATCCATATCCATTTTTTGAGGCAATAATTAATTCATCTTTCTGTTTAAAGGAATATAAAGAAATAATTTTATCTCCATCATGTAAATCAATTAGAAGATTTAATGGATCGCCATAACCTCTTCCAGATGGAAGAGAATTTGTTTCAAGTGTATAAAATTTACCATTTGAAGCAAATAACATAATCTTGTTGTCGCTCATTGTTTCCTGAGCAAAAAGCAATTCATCTCCATCTTTAAACTTAATTTCAGAAATATTGTGATCTACTCCCTTAAGGGTTTTAATCCAGCCCTCTTGGGATAAAATAACAGTTATTGGTTCGGGGGGTTCAGAAAAGTTAAGGTCAACATCAATAATTTCTGTATCGTAATTAATTTTAGTTCTTCTTTTTCCCAGTTCCGTTTTTTTTGAAAAATCTCTCTTTATCTCTCTTATTTCACTTGATATATCTTTCCATTGAAGGCTATCCGACTTTAACAATTTATTAAGAGTAGATTTTTCAACTTTTAAAGAATCAAATTCTTCCTTGATTTTTATTTCCTCTAGCTTCCTCAACGACCTTAAGCGCATATTTAAAATTGAATTCGCTTGATTTTCTGTTAAATCGTATTTTTTTATTAATTTATTTTTAGGCTCATCTTCTTCTCTAATTATTTTAATAACTTCATCAAGATTAACATAAACAATTAAATAACCGCTTAATAATTCCATGCGGTCCTTAATTTGATTTAATCTAAACTGACTCCTTTTAATAAGGACATCTCTTCTATGATCTAACCAAGCAAGAAGTAAATCACGAAGGTTATGAACTTTAGGAATATTGTTATTAATTGCATTTAAGTTTATTGAAAATCTTGTTTCTAAATCTGAAAGATTAAAAAGGGCCTCCATTAATTGTTTAGGATTAACATCCCTATTCCTTGGAACCAAAATTAATCTGATATTTTCATCGGACTCATCACGAACATCATCTAATATGGGTAGTTTTTTATCAATTATAAGTTGTGCAATTTTTTCTATCAACTTTCCTTTATTAACTTGATATGGAATTTCAGTAACAACAATTTTCCATACGCCTCTCTTCTCTTTTTCAATTTCCCACTTAGCTCTTATCCTTATATTACCCTTTCCTGTCTTATAAATATTAAGAATTGACTCTCTCGATTCATAAATTTCTCCTCCTGTTGGAAAATCTGGGCCGGGAATAAAATCTATTAATTTATCAAAGTGAGAATTTCTATGTTTAATTAAATGAAGCGATGCATTACAAATTTCTTCAACATTATGAGGCGGTATCGATGTTGCCATTCCTACGGCAATACCTGATGATCCATTTGCTAAAAGATTTGGGAAATTAGCAGGCAAAACTACAGGTTCTTTATCTACTTCATCATATGTTAATCGAAATTCGACGCATTCTTCATCAATTCCAGATAGAAGCAATTCAGATATAGAAGTTAACTTTGACTCCGTATATCTCATTGCTGCAGCATTATCACCATCAATATTTCCAAAATTACCCTGCCCATTAATCAGAGGCCACCTAACAGAGAAATCTTGGGCTAATCTAACTAATGTATCATAAATTGCTTGATCACCATGAGGGTGAAATCTACCCATCACTTCGCCGACTATTCTTGCTGATTTTTTGAAAGAGGAATTAGGCGACAAATTTAACTGCCTCATAGCATAAAGAAGCCTTCTATGTACTGGTTTCAATCCATCCTTAACATCAGGAAGCGCTCTATCCATAATAGTTGTAAGCGCATAAGCTAAGTATCTCTCTTCAAGAGCATCAACGATTTCTATATCTTTATATTGATCAATTAAATTCATTTTAAACAAAAAATTTATACATAGATTCCTAACTATTTAGTGAATCAATTATTTTTTTTCTTGAAGATGGTAACTCTCTATTTAACTCAGAATAGATTTGTTTATTTAAAAAATACCCAGTTAGGTTAAGTCCGTCGATAAGATCGCTTATACTTACATCCTGTTTTAAATTTAAGAGAAAAGGAGGTATTTTTAGTAATTTTTTTGACCATTTCTTTCCCGCTATAGAGCTTACAGCTCTACCTGATTTAGGTGAAACCCACTCTAATGAATCATTTGATCCCGTTAGGGCGCATTCGGATAAATCAATCCCGAATCCCATAAACTCCAAATAATTTAATTCAAATAGAATAAGATGCTTAATCCACTTTTCTTCTTTATTTTTAAAATTTTCAATTAATTTATCAAATTCTAAATAAATATTAGGACAAGGTTCTCTCTCAGGATAAAGGTCAAGATGGGAACAAATTAAATTAACCCCAGATAAAAAAACTGGGTTTTTCATGATATTATGAGCCCTAGATTTATTTAATTCAGTTGTAAAAAAACCTAGATGCTCTGATAACCTTGCTCTCCAAGTTAAATTCAACTTATTTCCTGTGATATTTACTCCAAAACCACCCTGATTTTTTTTAATTCTGACTAGACCAGAATAAATACCATGATTTTCAGTAATAACCTTCATTATCATAGAGCTATCATTGTATTTTCTGGTATTTAAGACTATCGCGGTATCATTAAGCTGCATCTACTTTTTTATATCAAGGCCTAATCTTTTAAAATAATTTAGATCCTTGTCCCAATTTTTATCAACTTTCACATCTAAACTTAAAAATATTTTTTTATTGAATATTTTTTCTAAATCAATTCTTGAAGCCGTGCCTATTTCTTTAATTTTTGAACCTTCTTTTCCAAGAATAATTCCTTTATGGTTTTTCTTTTTTACATAAATAGTTTGACCTATCTTTAAAAGATTTTTTTTATCTGACCAACTGTCAGTTTTTACAATTGAGCTATATGGAACTTCCTCATGTACATGATTAAATATTTTTTCACGAGTAATTTCCTCACATAGTATTGCGCTTTGAAGGTTTGTATATTGATCCTCAGGATATAGCCATCCCTCAGAAACAGCTTCTTTATTTGTTTGTGACAATAAATCATTTACACCTTCTTTAGTCTTTGCGGAAATATAAAATGTCTTTTTAAATGAAAAGTATGAATTAATATTATTTGTTATTCCAAGTAATTGTTTTTTATCAATTAAATCAATTTTATTAATTATTAAAAATGCCTCTTTTTTAAAATTTTCAAAATACTCTAAAACTTGCTTATCAAATTTACTTAATTTTCTTGACCCATCTATTAAAAAATAAACAAGGTCAGCATCATTTAAGTTGTTAAAAGCATTTTCAACCATTGCCTTTTCAAAAATGGTCTTGGCGTCAAAAAGACCAGGAGTATCAATAAAAATGATTTGCACTTCATTATTATTAAATATCCCTCTTAAGCCCATTCTTGTAGTTTGAACTTTTCTACTAACTATTGAAACTTTTTCATCTAGGATTTTATTTAATAATGTTGATTTTCCAGAATTACTTGGACCTACAATGCTTATTACTATATTTAATTTACCCAATATTAAACTCTTCTATAAATTTTTGAGCAGCATTAATTTCGGCATCTTTTATAGATTTTCCATGAGCTTTTGCTTTACCGATTTCAAGCACTGAAACCTCTACTAAAAAATTAGGTTCATGATCTTGACCATCTTTAGAAATAACCAAATATGAGGCTTGAGAAAAGTTATTTAAATGTAGATATTCTTGCAATATGTTCTTAACGCTTACTTTTGCATTCAGGGTTTCTTCATTTGTTAAATACTCATCCCATAACGATAAAATAATTTTTTTTGATTTATTGAATCCTCCATCTATATAAATAGCTCCTAAAAGAGCCTCAACAGAGTCAGCTAAAATTGAATCGCTTATTGCCTTTTTATTGTTTTTTTCAGAGCTACCGAACTGAATATAATTAATAATATCTATTTTCTTGGCAATATTTGTACATTGTTTATTTTGAATTAAATATCTAAATTTGTTAGTTAAAAGACCCTCTCTATCGCTAATAAAATTTTGAAATAAATATTCAGCAATAACAAGACCTAGAACCCTATCACCTAAAAATTCTAATCTTTCTTGATTTGATTTTGTATTATTTTTAAAACTAGAATGGGTTAGAGCTTCTTCAAGTAAATTTATGTCTTTAAACTTATAGTTAATTTTATCTTCTAAATTATTTATATTTTGAATTTTCCTTATCATTTAGTAAATACGTCTAAAAATTCGATCCCATCTAACATTGGCGTTGCAATCTTTTTTACCAAGCTTTCGCCAATGCCAAGAAAAAAATTTAATCTCTGCTCTTCCTACAAGATTATCATGAGGAATAAACCCAACTTTTTTAATAAATCTACTGTCCTGAGAATTATCTCTGTTGTCACCCAAAACAAAATAATGATCTGGTGGAACTCTATATATTTGTGTATTGTCCTGGGGTAAATTCTGATATGTATCGAGAATCTCATAAGATTTTCCACTTGGAAGAGTTTCTTTTAAAAGAATTGATTCTTGATTATAACAACCCAAGGTTCTTTTATTTGGGTTTACAAAGCGATTATTTATATTTTTTCCAAGAGTTTCATAATTCAATAACTTACCATTCAATGAAACTTTGCCATTGATAATTTGAACGCTATCTCCTGGAATACCAATAACACGCTTAACATAGTCAGTTGAGTTATCTGTTGGTAATTTAAAAATAATTACATCACCCCTTTCAGGTGATGAAGAAAAAACTCTATAAGGAATTATAGGTAAACTAAATGGCAAGGAGTGTTTTGAATATCCGTAAGACCATTTAGAGGCAAATATATAATCGCCAATTTTTAGAGTATTAATCATTGATCCGGTTGGAATATTATAACTAGTAAAAAAAAATGATCTAAAAATAAGCGCAAGTAAAAGTATCCATAAAAATGAAGTGATAAAATTTTCTTTTTTCTTTTCTTTAGTCATTAATATATAATCTATGATTGTTTGCTAATTGCTTCAATTATTACTAATGCTTGTGCCCATGGATGATCATCAGTAATTGTTACATTAATTTTAGCTTTGTGATGTTCTGGCAATATATTTTCTAGCCTTAACTTAGCGCCTCCAGTTAGTACAATTTTGGGTTTACCATATTTATCGTTCTCTATACCAATATCTTTAAAAAAAACACCATTACTTAAACCTGTCCCAAGAGCTTTAGTTACAGCCTCTTTAGCAGCAAATCTTTTTGCATAAGATGATGATCTTTTTAATCTATTATCTGATTTTTTAATTTCAATATCAGTAAAAACCCTATTAACAAATCTATTGCCATATTTAGACAGAGTTTTTTCAATTCTCTCAATATTAATAAGATCATTTCCTATGCCAATAATCATTTGTAACTCCAACTAAAAATTTCTATCACATATATCTTTCATTTTTCTGATAGTTGAATCCAATCCAGAAAAAATTGACTCTGCAACAAGAAAGAAGCCAATATTAACCTCCTGGAGACATGGTATTTCTGTTACTTTTTTAGTAGTAGTAAAATCTAAACCATGTCCAAGATGGACTTCCAAACCTGAATCATATGCAAAAACTGATAATTCATATATTTTTTTAAACTCTATTTCTGCTTGTACATTATCCTCATAAAACAATCGGCAATATTTACCCATATGGAATTCTACGCATTCAACTCCACAATCAATTGAAGATTTCAATTGATCCTCAATTGGGTCAATAAAAAAAGATGTTCTTATTCCTTTATCTCTGAGAACACCATTTAAGTCAGCATAATAATTTGCATTGCTAAGGACATCCAAACCACCTTCTGTTGTTACCTCTTCCCTTCTCTCAGGAACTATACAACAGGAAAAAGGATTAACATCTAAAGCAATATCTTTCATTTCATCATTTGCAGCAATTTCAAGATTTAATTTACCTGGAAAAGCATTAACTATATTTTCAATATCTTCATCTTTAATATGCCTTCTATCTTCACGCAAATGAGCTGTTATTGAATCAGCGCCAGAATTTAATGCTATCTCAGCAGCTTTTATAGGATCGGGAAAATCCTCCCCTCTCGCATTTCTCAAGGTTGCTATATGATCAATATTAACGCCTAATTTAATATTAAGAGTTTCAGTCATCAAAAGTTCCTTTCTTTATTCTTTTCTTTTTTCGGTAAAAAATAATCAATTTCTTAACAAAAAAATATGATAAAAATGCAGTAGCTAAACCTACAAGCAAACCACCTATTAAGAAAGAGGGAATAAGTGGCTTTATATTTGATAAAAATTCTAAAGAATAAAAAGAAGATTCCCCTAAAAGAGATAAATCAAAATCTTCGACAGGAATAAAAACATTTCCTACATATAATGAGGCAATCCAAATAAAAGGATAAGTTAAAGGCGTTCCAATAAATGTTCCTAGAATTGATGAAAAATAATTAGCTTTTAGCAGCCAAGAAATAAAAATGGCAATAATTATATGAACACCTATCAAAGGATTAAAAGATGCAAAGACTCCTATCGAAAAACCCAATGATATAGAGTGAGGAGTATCAGAAATTCTAATTAATTTAGAAAAATTAATTTTACGCAATTTTTTTTTATTTATCATCCATTACAAACTTCTACTACCCGGTTTTACAGGTTTAATTTGCCTCAAATCATCTGGAATATTGTCTTTATCAAAAGTTGGAATTTTTAGGGATAGTAAGGTTATTAAGTCTATTCCAAGATTTACTTCTCCGCCTGATCTGTCAATTATTGCTGCTTCACCAATTACATTACCCCCCAATTCATTAACAACTTTTATTGCCTCAATTGATGATAATCCCGTTGTAACAACATCTTCTATCATTAAAAAATTTGAACCTTTTTCAAAAGAAAAACCTCTCCTTAATTCAAATTCTCCATCTACCCTTTCTAAAAACATAAATGGTAAATTTAAAAACATAGCAATTTCATGACCAATAATTAAACCACCCATAGCAGGGGCAATAACATAATCAATTTTATTATTGAAATTTTCATTTACTTTTTCACCCAGAGATTTTGCTATTTTCTTAGCTAATTTTGGATTCGATAAAGCTAAAGCGCATTGAAGGTATTGTGTCGAATGTAACCCAGAAGATAAAATAAAATGCCCCTCAAGCAATGCTCCGCAATCTCTTAATTCTTCAATTAGTTCATTTTCATTCATCAGTGTATTGACCTTTCTACTGAATTAACCTCAGGTAAACCCTTTAATGACTTAATTATGTTATCAATATGACTTTTATCATCTACATCAATATCAATCCTTAAGTTATAAAAATCAGTATCTTTTTCTGTTAAATTTAAATTAGTTATATTTCCACCATAATCACCAATAGCAGCGCTAATAACTCCCAAGGAACCAACCTCATTTATAATGCTTAGCATTATTCTTGCCGTAAATGTTACATCAATCTCTTTTTTCCATTGCAATCTCAACCATCTTTCAGGATTATTTTCATGCTTGTGAAGTCCTTCATCCTTAGCGTGATAGATTGTAATTCCTTTTCCAGGAATAGTTATTCCGATAATATTATCACCCGGTACAAGTAAAGAGTTTTTTTGAAAACTAACATCCATATCAGGAAGTAATCCTGAAATAGGTAGGGAAATATTTTTACCATAAAACCTTTTTCTTTTTATTTTTCGTTTCGTGTTTGGATAAACATGATCATAAACTTCAGAGCCAGAAGATTTTCCAGAACCAACTAATTGATAAAGATCAACAAGAGACTTTACACTCAATGGACCAAACGATCTTTCAAGAATATCTCTTGTTGGTTTTTTTCTATGAGAAGAAAAAACACTTTTAATAATTTCTTTTCCTAAAAGTCTTTGATTCTTAATCATATTTTCTCTAATTGCACGTCTTATCGAGGATTTTGATCTTCCTGTAGTTACAAGATCCTCATATGAGTCTAATGGAACTTCTGATTTAGATTTTATAATTTCAACCTCATCTCCATTTTTTAATTTTGTTCTTCTAGGCTTTTTTTCACCATTAATTTTAACTCCCGAACAAAATAAACCTAAATCAGTATGCAAGGCAAAAGCAAAGTCCAATGCTGTTGAGTCTTTTGGCAGGGCAATGAGTCTTCCCTTTGGTGTAAAACAATAAACTTGATCATGAGATAGCTCTAACCTTGTATTTTCAAGGAATTCATCTGTAGCGCCATCTTTTTGAAGAATATCAATTAAATCAGCCATCCAGGCAATAGAGGTTAAATACTCACCATTTGATGAGTCTTTTTCCTTATATGCCCAGTGCGCAGCAACACCTCTTTCATTAATTTCATGCATTTTATTCGTTCTTATTTGAATTTCTACTCGATGATTACTAGGCCCTACTAAGGTAGTATGTATAGATTGATAACCATTCTTCTTTGGTGTTGAGATATAATCTTTGAATAAACCTGGAACTGCTTGCCAATTTTGATGCAATACTCCAAGAACAGCATAACAATCTTCTATTTTGTCAACATATATTCGAAAACCAAACAGGTCCGATAATTGCTCTAATGACTTATTTTTATTTTCTAATTTTAACCAAACAGAATAAATTGATTTTTCTCTTCCTGAGACAAATGCTTTTACCTTATTTGACTTAAGTGCTTTTGATAGTTTGTCGGAGATATCTTTTACAATTTTATTATTTTTCTTTTTTGATACTTTTATTCTTTCCAAGAGTATTGATCTTATTTCAGGTTCAGTTTCTGAAAAGGCAAGATCTTCCAATTCCTCCCTGATTTCATGCATTCCAATCCTTGAAGCAAGAGGCGCATATATGTCTAGAGTTTCTTTCGCTATTCTCTTTCTTCTTTCTTTATTTTTTAAATGCTTAAGAGTTCTCATATTATGCAATCTATCAGCTAACTTTATAAGAAGAACCCTGATATCTGAAGAACTTGCTAATATTAATTTTCGAAAATCCTCAGCGGCTTTAGATTGATCTGGCTTACTTTCTAATTCATTTAATTTTGTAACACCATCAACAAGTTTGGCAATCTCTTTACCAAAATTTTCTCTAATATCTTTTATAGTTGCTTTTGTATCTTCAATAGTATCGTGCAGAAGAGCGCAGACAAGGGATGATGTGTCTAGATTTAGCTCAGCTAAAATATTTGCCACCTCTATTGGATGAGAAAAGTAAGGATCCCCACTCTCTCTGAGCTGAGAACCATGCATTAACATGCCAAAATGAAATGCTTTTTTTATTATCCTAGTGTCAACTTTGGGATTATACGAAACAATGCGGTCAACTAGGTCCGTTTCACGCATTTTTCCAACCTAAATTAGAATGAGCGCCTTGTATTTTTTTTATCATTAAGATTATCTTCAATAGCCTTTAATAATTCTTCTTCCGTCATCTGTTTTTGTTCAGGTTCTTCGGATTCTGGACTTGATTCATCTTCACTTAATGAACTTTGATCAGGAGTATTTGTTTCCTGTTGAATTAGAGGAATATAATCTTCATCGGCCTCATCAACATCGATTTGAGTTTGTAAACTTTCAATTAATTCTTCTTCAAGATTGTCAGAGTCTAATTTATTTTCAGCAATCTCTCTTAATGCAACTACCGGATTCTTATCGTTTTCTCTGTCAACTTGTAGTTCTGCTCCTTCAGCAATTTCTCTTGATCTAAAAGCTGAATACAAAACTAAGTCAAATCTACTTTCGACCTTATCAACACAATCTTCAACAGTAACTCTTGCCATAATTTCTTCCTTAAAAAAGCCTTTTAATCATTAAAGAACACAAAATTCAAGTTTTAAGTTTTATTATTTTATACAACTTATATCAATTTAATAATATAAAATAATCATGAACAAATTAACAGAACCTAATAAAAATTGTTCTAAGTGCAAAAGATTATACAATTTTAGAAAAGAAAATAAGTCTAATAATCCTGAATGGTTTAATGCTCCTGTTCCTAGTTTCGGAGATTTTTCCTCAAGCTTATTAATTGTTGGATTAGCTCCAGGTTTACAAGGGGCTAACAAAACGGGAAGACCTTTTACTGGAGATTATGCAGGGGATTTACTTTATAAAACTATATATAAGTTTGGCCTATCAAATGGAAAATATAAGGGAAGTATTGATGATAATCTTAGACTGGAAGATTGTACTATTACTAATGCAGTAAGATGTGTTCCACCTAAAAACAAACCTATTTCAGAAGAAATTAATAATTGTAATATTTTTTTACAGAACACAATCAATAAACATAAAAATCTTAAAGTTATTATTGCTCTTGGCTTGATAGCTCATAAAAGCATAATATCAGCTTTAAATTTGCAGCAAAAATTATATAAATTTAAGCATGGAAATAAACATTACTTCAATAATTTTATAATGATAGATAGCTACCATTGCTCTAGATACAATACGAATACGGGAAGATTAAATGAAAAAATGTTTGAAAAAATTTTTTTAGAAGCAAAGAAGGAAATTTAATTCTAACTGTTTTTTAAAAGTCTTGATTTTTGTCTCTCCCAGTCTCTCGTTTTCTTTACTTCTCTTTTATCATGAATTTTTCTTCCCTTACCTATGCCAATCGCTAGTTTAGCTAATCCCTTCTTATTGAAGTACAATTTTGTTGGAATAATAGTCATTCCTTTTTTTTGAGTCGCTGCAAAAAGTTTATTTATTTCTTTCTTATTCAACAATAATTTTCTATTTCGTCTAGGATTATAATTGGTATCAATCGAATTTTGATAACGAGGAATATTACAATTAATTAAAAAAATCTCTCCATTCTCAGCACTAGCATAAGACTCTTTAATATTAACTTTATTCTGTCTAATGCTTTTGATTTCTGAGCCCGTCAAAACAATTCCAGCCTCAAAAGTATCTTCTATCTCATATTGAAATGTTGCTTTCCTATTGTCAGCAATAGTTAATTTTCCAGTTTGAGATTTTTTTCTACCTCCTGATTTTGACGACATTATCCTATCTCTAGATCATTAATAATTTTATCAAGAATATCTTTTGTTTCATTTCTAATTTCGACAAGAGGAAGTCTAATTTCATAATCTATTAGATCCATTTTTGATAATATATATTTCACTGGAGATGGACTAGTTTCAACAAATAGAGCTTTGTGCAAAGGCATTAAGATTTCATTTAGCTTTTTGGCTTCAATTAAATCATTATTTGAAAAAGCCTTATGCATATCTGAGCAAATTTTAGGAAGAATATTAGCAGTTACGGAAATACATCCTTGTCCACCATTTATCATATAATCATAAATTGTTTCATCTTCACCAGATAGCTGAATAAAATCATTTTTACATAATTCTTTATGTTGTTTAATTCGAGAAATATCACTTGTAGCATCTTTAACGCCCACAATAGAATCTAGTTGCGATAATCTTCCCATCAAATCAACATCAATATCAATTACTGAGCGTGATGGAATATTGTAAATAATTATTGGAATGCCAGAAGAGGCTGAATCTAACGCCTCATAATGAGCATACAATCCCTCAGGAGTAGGTTTATTATAATAAGGTGTGACTACTAATGCCGCATCAGCACCGGCATTTTCTGCGTGCTTTAATAAGTTAATAGCTTCTGCAGTAGAATTTGATCCCGTTCCAGCAATAATTGGTACTCTCTTATTACACTGATCAATGACTATCTCTACTACACGTTCATGTTCATCATGATTCAGAGTCGGGCTCTCACCTGTAGTTCCTACAGGAACTATCCCATCTGTTCCTTCAGATATATGCCAATCGACAAGCTTTCTTAAAGCAGATTCATCAATTTCATTTCCTTTAAAAGGAGTTACCAATGCAACAATTGAGCCTTTAAACATTCTTAATAATCACCCATCATCTTAAAATTCATTTATACTCACCAATGATAACATCATATTTATCTATAATGGAATATATATAATTATTCATAACTTCATTCTTTATTTCATCATTATAATTAACAATTACTGATTGTTTTGCATCTTCAAAGGGTATTGTTTCTTCAGGAAATACCTCAAATACATAAAGTAAGTGATCACCATATATTGATTTAAAGGGGCCATACCAAATATTATTATCAAGGTTTATGATATTTTCCGAAAAACCTGAGCCGAAATCTGAATCAATTGCTGCTTTATCTTTCTCAATAAAGCTATCGCCATGAATAAAAGGCTCACCTATTTCTTTATTTGAGTTATTTTCTGAATCGAGTAAATCTAGCTTTATATCCTTGTAATTATTTTTTGGATCAGAAAAAAAAATATGTTTAAAGGAGTATCTTTTATTTAATTTATAAAAATCTATATTTTCATTATAGTATTCGATTAAGTTTTCTTCTTTAACTTTATTTAAATTTTCGCTTTCTTTATAGAATTCTAATTTTTGAATTAATCTTCTTTTTATAATTTTATCATTTTGATCAAGGCCGAGTTTTAGGGCTTCGTGATATAATATTTCTTCTTTAATAAGATTATCTATTATCATATCTATTTCCTTTTTTACTGGAGGCCTTCCAGTTTGATCTTCCCAAATATTTATAAGATTTTTTATTTCTGGCCCCGAAATATATATGCTTGATTTTTGAGAAATATTAATTCCATAGAAAAGAGATAAAAATCCTATGAAAACACCTAAAAGTATAACGATTTTTTTTTTCAATTTAATCTAAGGGATATACCAAATTGGAGATGACCAAGCTCTCTCTTGAATAGTTGGCTTTAGATCTTTCCTTGGTTTTGTTCCTGCTCTAAGTGCATCCCATGTAGACCAACGGCATGTTGGATTCTCTAAAACCCTAACATAATAAAAAGCTTTTAAATCAGGATCAAAATCAGGGTCAGACCAAAAAGTTTTTAATTCCTCATCACCAACATCAGCTGAAATAGAGCAATCAGCAATATTGACTCTTGCGCCATTATCAGGACATCTTTGAGTTACTTGATCAACTTCTTGACCATCAGAGCACACTACATCATATACTTTTTCAAATGGCTCAGCACTTCGATCGTCTATCCATCCTTTTACTATTTGTGCTCTCTGCAAGTGAGCGCCATTTACTCCCTTTTTAGTCCAAATAATAAAATTAGGAATACTATTATTTGAATTAATAATATTGCCTCCCATTGGCACACTTCTTTCATAAAGCTCACTTATTAAACTAGATGAATTTAGATCAATATCATCAAGATTAAAACCGCCAAAGAATCTTAGAAGAATTCTATTTCCTGATGTAGCATATGTCTCTTTTCTTTTAAAAGCAGAGAAGATAGCCTCTCGTGTATTTTCCTCTGCCCAAACAGCCGCTATACCAGATGCTCCCCACTCATCAAAACCTGCTCGCATATATTTTTGACCATCATAATCTACATAATTATATACATCGCTCTGCTCATCAGGAAGATTATTTATAAAATCCATCTGTTCCTGAGGTATGGGTATTGAGCCCCTTCCTTCAGGTGTGCCATCTAAAATACCAACTTTCGAGAAGTAGTTACTCTCATCAAATGATGAGGCGCCAGTATGTGTATCACTTGATCCAATAAAACCAAAATTATATGGATTACCTCCAAAGAATTGTTCTAACATTAAACCTTTTTTTAATGCATCTCTAACATAGCTTCCATCTGGCCTACTATATGTTGGAGGAACGCTTCCTACTCTAGTACTCATTATTTCAAAATCAGCCCATTCATCATTAGGAGATAACAACGGATGTGTTTCAGAAGTACCTTTTACCTGAGTTATTTCTACAATTGGTTCATTTCGTATTCTTTGGTTTAAATATTGTGTATCCATTGGCATACCATTAGCTTTATGAATTTCAAACATTCTTCCGTTTGATCCATTACTATTATGAGGTATCGCAATTGAATCAATGCCATTTTCCCGCCATTTATCCATTGTATTCCATAAATCCTCTGGATTAAGAGAGTCAATTCTTGAATATGGTCTTATAGGTGCTTTTGATGAACCAAAAATAACATTTCTATGAAGATTACCCATTCCCTCTGTTGAAGCAGTGAACTCATAAGCTATAAAAGTTGTAAATTTTCCAGGTTCGTAATGTCTTTCAGCAGCATTTGCAACATCGGACCATGCGGATTTATGGGTATCATAATCAAAAACATCCACAGCTAACGAATTATTATTTGTAAGGTATGCTTTGATTATAGAAAAAATACTTCCTAATTCAGCAAATGCCCCGCTTCTGATTAATTCTCTAAAATAATAAAGCCTCTCTGGTGAGCTTTCGACAGTTAAATTCTCTTTTCTATTAACATTATGAAGAGTTTTAACATAAGGATGTTGGCCTGGCTTAGAATTAGGATCTGCCCAAGCAGGCATCATTCCCATAAAGAATCCATGATCAGTCACAGCATAGAAATCAAGAGGCTGTCTCAATTTCATGTCAAAACCAAGGGGATGCTGAATTGTTCCTCCCTTTGCATATTTATAAGCGTCATCTGGAGTATTCGTAGTACCAAAGATAAATGCATCAAATGAATGCTTCGTATGGACATGAAGATCTCCAAAATAAACATTTTTATTCTCATTGAAATCTTTTGATTTAATGAATTCTTTCTTATCTTTTATACTGAAATCTTTTGTTTCCTGAGATGAATCTGAGCAACTAACTATAAATACTGCAATTATCACAATAGTATCAGTTTTTAAATTATAGAAAATTTATGAAAAATTATAATGAAAATAATGACGCAAAGATTCTCTCCGCTTTCTATGGTTCAGATGATGTCGGAGGGTTAAATCCGTTTGGCTTTCCTTCTCCTGATGACCGCGATGGTATGCCTGTTGTGTTTGCTCAAGAGTTGGACCAGGACAGTTTGGATTCTTTAGACTTTAAAATCACAACAGAAAGCGGTGCCTTATACTATCCTAACAGGGTTACCTTAAATCCGGCAAACGGTGAAGGTGAGAATTCAACGGTACTTTTGCTGGGTGAGTTTGGTTCGGCAGATGATCAACCTGTTTACTTAGAAATTGTCGGAGATGTGTACTCCTTAGATGGCGATGTGAATTACAAGGGAGAGAGTATAGGTGTTGTCCCTCTTGAATCAGGACCCTCGCTTGTCAATGCAAAAATCGTTTCTACAGACTTATTTGATACGGGTAATTTTATTGGCGAGATTCCCGAGAATGGTCTGGTTGTGCAAACAACCTGGGATGGGGGCGTGACAAAGCCTAACGGGCAAGAGCTGAACGAAGATGATTTTCAATATTTTACCGCAATATTTCGTGATGAAAATGTTGATCTAATAGAAGCACAACCCGTTGGCATGTCTGATCTGGATGATGGTGACAATCATCAGCTTCCATATTTTGAATTTGATGAGGATGTGAATGTCGAGACCCTGGAGCTGGTTTCCGTATCTGTTGAGGGAGGTTTTGTGACTGATCCCAATGGTGATGTGAATGATGCCTCAGAGGTGATTATGACAACGCAAGAAGTAACTGAAGAAACAGATATCAGTAAATCAAAGTATCAGCTCTCAGAAAAGATTGACTCATCAAAAAATATTCTCAAACCATTTAATGAGACATCAAAGGCAGGTACTTTAAATTTTTCAAGTGGTGATAATATTGTTATTGCAGATGGTCAGGCAAAAACTTTACGAGGTCTAGATGGCAATGATACCTATTTCGTTTCTAATTTATTACCAAAAGATAGCACAATTGAGATTATCGATACAAGTGGCTCTAATATCATCCAAATCGCAGCTAATACAAAAGTTGTTAAAACTCTTTGGACAAAAAATGCTGCACGCTTAACATTTGAAGATGACAGAGTAATAACAATTAATGGTGCAGATAAATTTACTTTCAATATGGGTGGTAATGTTACTGATGGAACTGACGGAACAGATCTTACCTTCGCAGAATTTGCTCTTTCTTTTGGAATAGATGATGTTTTAAATTTATCTGGGTCAAATACTGGAACAGTAACAGATTTGTATATCATCTAATTATTAATTATAATTTGTTATAGTTCATTTACAAAACCCTTTATTGTAAATACTGAAGAAACCTCTGGGGGTGCTGACGACCTAAAATAAATATGGCGGAGAGAGAGGGATTCGAACCCTCGATACGGTTGCCCGCATACTCCCTTAGCAGGGGAGCGCCTTCGACCACTCGGCCACCTCTCCACATAATTAGCTAAAATGCCTATTTTACATATCAATGTAAAGATATTAAAATATATAATTAAAAGAGAAAAAAATGGATAAAAAGTTATCAGATGAACAAAAAGAAATTTTGTATTCTTGTGGAACAGAAATTCCAGGTACAAGCGAGCTTCTTAATGAAAAAAGAAAAGGTGTTTATGTAACAGCTGATAAAGAATTACCTGTTTTTAAATCAGAACATAAATTTGAGTCAGGAACTGGTTGGCCTAGCTTTTATGAAGCTAATCATGAAAACATAATTCTAAAAGAAGATCGATCTCATGGGATGATAAGAACTGAAGTAGTTTCAAAAGAAGGTGAGCACTTAGGGCATGTTTTTAATGATGGTCCTCAGCCAACAGGATTAAGGTATTGTATTAATGGACTTGCTTTAAAATTTATTCCTGATGATGAATAAAGATTAATCATAATTTGTTTTTATAATATAAGCTGAAGCTATTGGACAAAAAGCCATAGATAAGCCACTTACTCCTGCTAATAAGGCAAGCTGTCTGAAAAACAACTCCTCAAAACCATTAAAAATTAAAACATCTAAAGCTCCAACCCCAAAAACAAGAATAGGCAAGAATAAAGGCAAGATAATAATTGGCATTATTAAACCATGAATCTTGAGTGATAAAATTAGACTTGATCCCATACATCCAATAGAGCTTAATGCAGGAGTTCCAATGATTAGAGTTACCATCATTGGTATTATGATCTCGGAATCTAGATTGACAAAAATCCCTATAATAGGTGTGATAATTATCATAGGTAGGCAATTTGCTAACCAATGCGAAATAGATTTAATTAATGCAAATCCATAGAATGTAATATCTTCGATTAGATAAATATCAAGAGTTCCATCATAGTAATCATCATGAAAAATATCTTCAAATGATAAAAACAATACTAAAATTATAGCCACCCAAATCAAACCTGGTGCAACATTAGTTAGAACACTATTTTGACCTTGTAATCCTATTGAAACTAGAAAAATAATTGCTGAATAAAACATCAAACTAAAAATATAGTTTGCCTTATATGAGAAAACTTTTTTTAATTCCCGTAAAAATATTAATCTATAAATTCTCATTCGTAATCTCCCAAATTGATTGATAGATCTGGGTTTTCTATTAAATTTTGATGAGAAACTATAATTGTAATTCCATCATTTTTACGGTGGTCTTCAATTTTACTTAATAAGAAATTAGACGAATCTCCGTCAAGAAATGAAAAAGGTTCATCTAAAAGCCATATTTTTCTATCAGCACAAAACAATCTTGTAAGTGCTAATTTTTGTTTTTGACCTTGCGATAAATATCTGCATTGTGAATGTTTTCTCGAATGTAGACCAAGTCTATTTAAAATTTCATTATCATGTTTATTTTGATAAAACTCGGACCAGAATTCTAAATCTTCCTCTACTGTTAAATTTTGCTTAATTCCAGCATTATGTCCTAATAAAAAAACTTGATTTTTATTAATTAATATCTCACCTGAGTTATGTGAACTTAGTCCTGAAATAGCCCTTAAAAGGGTTGTTTTTCCTGAACCATTTTCTCCAGAAATTTTTAAAATTTCTCCAGTTTTTATAGAAAAGCTTATGTTGGAAATAATTTGTATTCCTGATTGAGAACACGATAAATTTTTAACAGATACTGACATTTAATTAGGCCTAAAATTTATTTTAAATACTTTAAGAACTGCAAATATTCCTAAAATGAAAATAAAAAACGGTCCAAACCAAAGCAATATATTACTTAAATTAAACCTAGGTTTCATTAAAATGTAATCACCATATTTACTTCTCAAAAAATCAAAAATTTCATCGTTGCTCTTTCCTTCATAAACCATTTTTCTAACAAGTTGTTTAAGATCTTTTGCTAAAGGAGCATCTGAGTCATCAATAGTTTGTGACTGACAAACCATACATCTTATTTGAAGGCTAATATCTGTCACCCTATCTTCATTATTCTGTATCTTGTTATCAGCAAAAAGATTTCCTGATAAAAACACAAGCATAATAAAAAAAGATATTTGCTTTGCTGGTTTAATATTAATTCTTTTAACTAATGACAGGAAACCACCTATTCCCATAAATAAACCACCAATCCAGATTAGCATTATCATAGGCTTATACCATATTCTTATAACCCATGACTTGTCGTTTATCTGCTCCCCCAAAACAAGATAAAATTGAGATAAATTACTACTAATAATTGCTGCCTCAGTAGTTTGAGACTGCTCGATTGGATAAAATCTTTTTTCTGGATAAAGAAAAAATTCATTATCATTTCTAGATAATTTGAATTTTCCTTTAGTGGTAATATAATTCTCAACAATTTCTTCATTAAAACTTTCAAATTTTAAAATATAGCCTGAGAAATTAATTTGGTTGTTTATATCAAGTTTACCTTCATATTCTTTTTGGAGCGAACTTGAAATACTTACTCCTAGAATTAAAATCGCAAATCCAGAATGTGCAAAAAATGATGCCCAATTATTTAGGCCTTGAAACCTAATATGCGTAAGATTGTTTAAACTATTTAGAAAAAGCCATATCCCTGAAAAAAGACCTATAAAAATTATCAAAGATAAATTTTCAAACATAAAAAAAATAGCAATAGTTATAATTAAAGTCAGACCTAATGGAATAGATATATTTCTTAATAATTGCTTAATACTATTTTGATTCCAAGCTAGTATTGGCCCTAAAGCTGAAAAAAAAGCTAGAAGTATTGCAAAAGGAATTACAGTAATATTGTAAAAAGGTGGGCCAACAGAAATTCTATTGTTATTAATTGTTTCAACAATTAGAGGATAAATTGTTCCAAGAAAAACTGTAAAAGCAATAACAGATAATAATAAATTATTGATTATTAAAAATGTCTCTTTACTAAAGAAATTTAACTCAACATTCGGTTGTTTTTTTATATAATTTTTTGCATAGATTGATAAGCTTAAAAGCGTTACAAGAAATAATAACAAAATGATAAATATACCTCTTGTTGGGTCTGAGGCAAAAGCATGTACAGAGGTGATTAACCCCGACCTAACAATGAATGTTCCAATTATTGATAAAATAAAACCTAATAATGAGAGTAAAACACTCCAATTAATAAGGATTTCCTTCTTTTCCAAAGCTAATAAATTATGAATTAAAGCCGTAGCAATGATCCATGGAATCAATGATACATTTTCAACAGGGTCCCAAAACCAATATCCACCCCATCCTAATTCATAGTAAGCCCACCATGATCCAAGAGAAATACCTATAGTTAGAAACACCCAAGAAGTTAATGCCCAAATCCTTATATTTCTTGCCCATTCTTTATTTATTGTATTTCTTATCAAGCCTGCTAAAGCAAATGACCAAACAATAGATAGCCCAACATAACCTAAATATAAAAAAGGAGGATGAAAAGCTAGTCCAGGATCTTGAAGGAGAGGATTTAAGCCGTACCCCTCTTCAACTAATATATTACTGCTCTCTAAGGGATTTGATAAAAAATACAGATAAAAAACAAAACCAAAAGATAAAAAACCTTGGAATAATAATATTAAGCTTTTAGTTTCCTTTTTAAGTGATTGTTTATTAATAGTTATTAAGAAACCATAAAAAGCCATTACCCAACACCAAAGCAACATTGACCCCTCATGACTACCCCAAGAACCTGAAATTTTATAAATCATAGGTTTTAATGAATGACTATTTTCAAGAACATTTTGGATTGTAAAGTCAGATATAATAAAACCATATATTAATATCAAAAATGCTAATGAAATTGATAAAAAATGGATAACAGCCATATAAGAAATAATTAAAGCATATTTAAAATACCCTTTGTTTAAAATAACAGTAAATAATTGAATAAATGAGGCTGATAAACCTAAAGCTATGAAAAAATTACCTAATTGACTAAGCACTATTTATCTCCATAGTCTTTTTTTAAAGCACTCTGGACTTCAGGAGGCATATAATTTTCATCGTGCTTAGCTAAAATTGAGTTAGCTATAAACATCCCTTCTTTATTTACTGAACCCTCTGCAATAACACCCTGTTCTTCTTTAAATAAATCAGGAATAATACCTTTATAAAAAACTATCATTTCTTTGTTAAAATCAGTTATTATAAAGTTTATAGATCCATCATTAAGTTGTTTTATTGATGATTCTTTAACCATACCCCCTAATCTAAGTTTAGACATTTCATTGATTTCTTTAATGCTAATTTTTTGTTGTATTTCTGTAGGAGAATAGAAGAAAACAATATTATCTCTCAAAGCCCACAGAATTAAATAAATAGATGTAGCTATTGTTATAAAAAATAAAGATATTAAATAAATTCTTTTTTTTCTTTTAATCATTTTTCTCTTTAATTTTTTCAATTAGTTTTAAATTTTTTTGTGAAAGCAGTCTTGATGAAAAAAATAAAATTAAAATAGCTAAAAATGCAAAAAGATATGCTAGAAAAACAAATGCTGTGTGACTTGTAAACATATCCTTACCTTAACTATTTAGAGCTTAATGTATATGTTACATAACGTCTTAGGTTTAACTCACTAAAAAACCGTATAGAAAAAATATATAAAAACAAAAACAAAAATGAAACAAACATTACCAAAAGAGGTATTAACATATCTATATGTATTGAGGGTGAATCAAGTTTTGAAATAGTTGCCGGTTGATGAAGTGTTGTCCAAATATCAACAGAAAATTTAATGATAGGAATGTTAATAAAGCCAATAAGAGCAAAAATCGAAGAAATCTTATCTCCTTTTACAGGGTCATTGAAAGATTTTGAAACGATAATAAATCCTATATAAATAAATAACAAAATAAACATTGATGTTAATCTTGCATCCCAAACCCACCATGTACCCCACATTGGTTTTCCCCATAAAGAACCAGTAACCAGGCAAATAAGAGTAAAAACTGCCCCTATAGGAGCAACGGATTTAGCGTATATAAACGCTACAAGATGTCCATATATCAGACCTATTAGGCTTGCTACGGACATGGACGAATAAATAAATAAGGCCATCCATGCAGAGGGAACATGGACATACATAATTCTAACAGTTTCGCCTTGAAGATAATCAGGAGGCGAATTGAAAATGGCAAACCATAATCCAATAATTAACGAAATTACAAAAGCTCCACAAAACCATGGTGAAAGAGCATTAGTATATCTCTCTAAAATACCTGGATTGACTAGTTGTAATTTCAATTCATTTCCTCTGTTGATCATTAAAGTAGTATTTTATATAAACAATTTCTATAAATTGTAATTATTTTCTTTAGGACAAAAAAATATAGTAGTATCGATAAATGATGAAGAACAACTATCAGAAATATCTAGAAACCCAAAACAAAAATCTTAACGATTGGGAAAATATTGCAAATCAATCATTGAAGGAAAAAACCATTGATAACCTTAAAAAAAATTTTGATGGAAATTTAGAAAAAAAAATTCTTTATACAGAAGATGATGTCACTCTAGAAAATAACCACGCATATGCAAGGGGCTTAAAAGAAGAAATAAATGAATATCTTCCATGGCATATTTGTTCAATAGTTGATCAATCAAATGATAGTAAATTATATAATTCAAGAATTCTAAATGAATTAGAGCGCGGAGCCTCATCTGTTGAAATCAATTATATTCATGATCAAAAAAGTGAAGAAATTTTGAAAAATATTGACCTTTCTATAGCTCCTATTTTTTATAGAGATATATCAAACCCATTAGAAGGATCCTTAAAATTTTTAAACTTAATAAACAATTGGGAACATAAAAATAAAAAAACTCCTTTAGGAGGATTAGAAATTGATGTCATAGCTATAAGCTTTTCTAAATTTGAAAAGGATAATGAATTTAATCACTATGAGTTGATTAAGAGTTTAAGCAAAATTATCAAAGAGAACAAAAATCAAAATATTAATTTAATAAATTTTGATGGAGGGATATGGAATAGCTTAGGCGCATCATTAAATGAAGAAATAGCATTAATGTGCCTGAGTTTTATTGAGATGTTAAGAAGCAATATTATTGATGATGAATCCCCTATAAACTTTACTATTTCTTTAGATACTGATTTTTTCTTAAATATAGCTAAGATCAGATCCCTAAGAATTATCATAAATAATCTTTATGGGCATTTTGGTATTAATCCAAATTTCAAAATTAATGGTCGAACAGCTGATGAAATTATTTTTAAAGAAAGCCCTTGGGTTAATCAATTAAGAATTACAAATGCCGCTCTATCTGCAGCAATAGCAAATGTAGATAGACTAACATGTCATCATATAACTAATCCATTGGGGCAAGCACCAGAATTTGTCAGAAGATTAACAAGAAATACGCATATAATTCTTCAAGAAGAATCTAATATTGGAAAAATTCAAGATGCTGCTGGTGGTTCTTATTATATAGAAAGCATTACAAAATCTATTGCAAATAAATCATTTGATTTTATTAAATCTATTGAAAAACAAGGCGGTATACTTAGTTTATTAGAAAATAGAGAATTTATTAACAAACTCTCAGAAAACAAAGCTAAGAAAGATAAAATGTTTGAAGAGAAAAACATAAAAAGAATTGGCGTCAATTTATACCCCGATAAAGAGATAAGAGAAATTAATATAAAGCCTTACGAAAAAATTGAATAATTATGAAAAATAAATTTAAAGAAATAGAAAATATTGATCTCAATTACGAAAATGAGAGTAGTCCAAATAGTTTTAAGGCAAAAGAAAATATATTTACTACTCCAGAAGGTATCAGTTTGAAGTCTTTCTATACAAAGGATGATTTAACAGGTTTTGACCATCAGAATACCTATCCAGGAATAGATCCATTCGTTCGTGGCCCCTACCCAACTATGTATGCAAATAAACCTTGGACCATTAGGCAATATGCTGGTTTTTCAACTGCGGAGGAATCAAATGCTTTTTACAGGAGAAATCTTGAAGCAGGTCAAATGGGTTTATCTATTGCTTTTGATTTAGCTACTCACAGAGGTTATGACTCAGACAACCCTCTGGTTTCAGATGATGTTGGAATGGCTGGAGTTGCAATAGACTCAATATTGGATATGAGAATCTTATTCAAAGATATTCCCCTTGATAAAATGTCTGTATCAATGACAATGAACGGTGCTGTAATTCCGATCATGGCGCTTTATATTGTCGCTGCAGAGGAACAAGGTGTAGAACCAGATCAGTTAAAAGGAACGATACAAAATGATGTTCTTAAAGAATTTATGGTTAGAAACACATATATATATCCACCAAAACCTTCTATGAGAATAATTTCTGATATTTTTGAATATACATCAAAAAATATGCCTAAATTCAATTCAATTTCAATTTCCGGTTATCATATGCAAGAGGCAGGAGCATCAGCTGATCTTGAGTTAGCTTATACTCTTGCAGATGGTTTAGAGTATATAAAGGCAGGAATAAACGCTGGATTACATATTGATGCTTTTGCACCACGGTTATCATTCTTTTGGGCAATAGGTATGGATTATTTTATGGAAATTGCAAAACTTAGAGCTGGAAGATTATTATGGGCGAATATTGTAAGAGATTTTAATCCTTCCGATTCACGTTCACTTGCATTAAGAACACATTGTCAAACTTCAGGTTATTCATTAACATCGCAAGATCCTTTTAATAACATTACTAGAACCTGCATAGAAGCTTTATCAGCAGTTCATGGTCATACGCAATCACTTCATACAAACAGTTTTGATGAAGCAATAGCTTTACCAACTGATTTTTCAGCGCAAATAGCTAGAAATACACAATTGTTTATTCAACATGAAACAGGTACTTCAGATGTTATTGATCCATGGGGCGGATCATTTTTTGTTGAAAAACTTACACACGAGCTTGCTAAGAAAGCACTAGACCATATGGAAGAAATAGAAAGTTTTGGCGGTATGACGGAAGCTCTTGAAAAAGGAATACCAAAAATGCGCATTGAAGAATCTGCTACCAAAGCACAATCAAAAATTGACTCAGGTGAAAATACAGTTGTTGGAGTTAATAAATTCACATTATCAGCAAACGAAGAAGAAAAAATTGATTTTTTAAAAGTAGATAATTCAATGGTTAAGAAAAATCAAATTGAAAGATTAAATGAAATTAAAAAAACAAGAAACAACTCTAAAGTTGAAAAAATGCTTAATGAATTAACCCATGGAGCATCCAAAAATGGAAATGTTCTAGAGCTTGCTATAAATGCAGCAAGAGAAGGAGCTACTGTTGGAGAAATTTCTTCATCAATGGAAAAAGTGTGGAAACGACATAAAGCAAAAATAAATCTAGTTAGAGATATTTACGGAGAAAATTTTGACTCTGATACAATAAATATTGTTAGAAAAAAAGTTAAAGATTTTGAAATACGTGAACACAGAAAACCAAAAGTTTATATAGCTAAACTAGGACAGGATGGTCATGATAGAGGGCAAAAAGTTGTAGGTAGTGCTTTGACTGATATAGGTTTTGACGTGAATGTGGGACCATTATTTCAAACCCCATCTGAGGCGGCTGAGGAGGCGATAAGTTTAGATGTAGATATAATTGCTGCCTCTTCTTTAGCGGCTGGGCATCTTACATTAGTTCCAAAATTAAGAAGCGAACTTGATAACAAAGGTTATGAAAAAATTCATATAATTGTTGGTGGCGTTATTCCTAAAGAAGATTTTTCAACACTAATTGATGACGGGGCCTCTGCTATTTTTGCAACGGGAACAAATATTGTTAATTCAGCCATGGAAATGTTACAAATTATTGAGTCTTCTAATTCTGAGTAAACCTTATAAGACCTTCTTGGGCAACAGAAGCAATTAAATTGCCATTCAAATCAAAGATTGAACCTCTATTAAAACCTCTCGCACCTGATGCTGAAGGACTATCTTGGTGATATAGCAACCACTCATCTGCTTTAAAAGGTCGATGAAACCACATAGCATGATCAAGACTTGCTGAGTGAAGGTTAGGATTCATAAAATTCACACCATGAGGATTTGTACAAGTATCAAGAAGAGTCATGTCAGACATATAAGCAAGAACACATTGATGAAGAGAAACAATATCAGGTAATGATGACCTAGCTTTAAACCATATATAATTTTGAGGTTCTTTAGGTTCAGGGCTCATAAGATCTACAGGGTTTATAGGTCTTACCTCAACAGGCCATTCCTTATTAAAACTCTCTTTATATTCATCAGGAAGCTTATCTATAATTTTTTTTCTTAATTGATGTTCAGATGGTAAATCTTTAAAACTTTCAACCTCAGGCATAGGGTCTTGGTGATTAAGCCCATCTTCCTCAATTTGGAAAGAAGCAGACATGTTAAATATTTTTTTGCCATGCTGGACAGCAACTACTCTTCTTGAGGTAAAAGATCTTCCATCACGAGCTCTATCAACCTCATATAAAATTGGAACCTTGGGATCTCCAGCTCTTAAAAAATATGCATGTAATGAATGGCATATTCTATTTTCTACTGTTCTACTTGCAGCAACTAAAGCTTGTCCAATAACTTGGCCACCAAAAACTCTTTGCCATCTATCACTTGGGCTTTCCCCTCTAAAAAGATTCACTTCAATTCTTTCAATGTCAAGAAGGTTGATTAAATCTTCAAGTTTATCATTCATGACCTATCGAGCCTTTTGATTAAAAAGTAGTGATCTTGCTTTCTTTGCTTCTTTAGTTTTTTCAGAAAGACCAGATTTAGATGCCTTGGCTAGCATTCTCATAGCTTTACCAACATCTAATCCCTTCTGAACAGCAGGTCTTGCTCCAACCCTCTCAAACCACTTAAATAAATGCGGAAAATCTTTTAACTTTTGTCCTTGCATTTTCATCGATATTTTTGATGGTAAAATCCATCCCCAGCAAGCCATATCTGCAATAGAGTATCTTCCTGCTAAATATTCATTTTTTCTTAATTGTTTATTCATTACACCATACAGACGATTTACCTCATTTGTGTATCGTTTTTTGGCATAAGTTAATTTTTCTTTTGTGAATTGGGGAGCATACATTCTAAAATGATGTGCTTGTCCTGCCATCGGGCCTAATCCACCCATTTGCCAAAAAAGCCATTGATCAACATTTGATCTTTCACGTTCATTTTTCGGATAAAATTTACCAGATTTTCTACCTAAGTATTGAAGAATAGCTCCCGACTCAAAAACGGAAATTGGTTTTCCTCCAGGGCCATTAGGATCAATAATAGCTGGAATTCTATTATTTGGAGATATCTTTAAAAAAGAAGGTTTAAATTGATCTCCTTTTCCAATATTAACGGGAATTATTTTGTAAGGAATCTTGCTTTCTTCAAGCATTATAGAAATTTTCCATCCATTTGGAGTATCCGCAAAATATAATTCTATAGGTTTATTAGTCATATCTTTACCCTCTCATACTAGCTAAGTTTATCATTTAGTAGTTCATTGACAAGTTTTGGATTCGCTTTTCCATTAGTCTCTTTCATAACTTGACCAACAAACCACCCCATTAATTTTGGCTTTAATTTAACTGCTTCAACCTGATCAGGGTTGTCAGCAATAATAGTATCTATGATCTTTTCTAATTCCCCTGTATCAGAAACTTGTTTCATACCTTCTCTTTCTACAATTTTTTCAGGGTCCTCATCATTCTCAAGCATCATTTCAAAAACATCTTTAGCAATCCTGGTTGAAATAATATTCTCCTCTATTAATTTAATTAATTTTGAAAAATTATCTATGCTTATTGGGCTATCAGAAATTCCAAAACCTAATTTGTTCATCGCTGCAAAGAACTCACCTGTGATCCAATTTGCAGCAATTTTTGGATCTCTTCCTTTAGCAACCTCCTCAAAAAATAATGCTGTCTCAATTTCAGAAACAAGAATATTTGCGTCATATGCCGATAAAGAATATTCTCTTTGGAATCTTTCTTTTTTATCATCTGGTAACTCAGGAAGCTTGGATCTAATTTCATCTATTACATCTTCCGAAAAAGATAGCGGTAGAAGGTCTGGATCAGGAAAATACCTATAATCATGAGCTTCCTCTTTACTTCTCATCGATCTTGTTTCACCTTTTTTTGGATCAAATAATCTTGTCTCCTGTTTAATATCTTGTGATTCTTCCAATAGCTCTATTTGCCTTCTTGCCTCAAAATCAATTGCTTGACCTATAAATTTTATAGAATTTACATTTTTAATTTCACATCTCGTACCTAATTCTTCTCCTGGCTTTCTAACGGAAACATTAATATCTGCCCTTAAGGAGCCCTCCTCCATATTTCCATCACAAGTTCCTAAATATCTCATGATGCTTCTTAATTTTTTTATATAAGTTTGAGCCTCTTCTGCTGAACTAATGTCAGGCATCGATACAATTTCCATAAGAGCAACACCTGATCGATTTAGATCAACATAAGAATATTCTGGATGTTGATCATGAAGAGATTTTCCGGCATCTTGCTCAAGATGCAATCTCTCAATTCTAATTGTTTTACTGTTATTATCGTCTAAATCAATTGTTACAGAACCTTCCCCAACTACAGGTTGTTGGTATTGAGATATTTGATAGCCTTGAGGTAAATCAGGATAAAAATAATTTTTTCTATCAAAAATTGAATAATTATTTATTTTTGCATTCAATCCCAAACCAGTTCTGATTGCTTGCTCTACACAAACCCAATTAATTACTGGTAGCATTCCTGGCATACCAGCATCTACAAAGCTTACCTGTGTGTTGTGTTCGCCTCCAAATTTAGTAGATGCTGAAGAAAAAAGTTTTGAGTTAGAAATTATTTGTGCATGCACCTCAATTCCTATTACTACCTCCCAATCACCAGTTTCTCCTTTAATTAAATTATTCATTAATCCACCATTTTTCTGGAGTTAAATCAAATTTTGCAGATTTTTCAATACATGAAGCAATGGAAAGTATTGACTCCTCGTCAAATGAATTTCCTATTAATTGCATACCAATTGGCAAATTTTCTTTATCTAGCCCTACAGGAACAGATATAGCTGGAAGACCGGCTAAATTAACTGGAACTGTAAAAACATCATTTAAGTACATTTCTAAGGGATCTTTATTTTTATCTCCGATCTTAAAAGCAGTTGAAGGAGTTGAAGGCCCGTAAATAGCATCAACTTTTGAGAAAGCTTCCTTAAAGTCTTGTGATATCATTGACCTAACTTTTTGAGCTTTTAAATAATAGGCATCATAATAACCTGATGAAAGCACATAAGTCCCTATCATAATTCTTCTTTTTACCTCATTACCAAAACCTTGAGCTCTAGTTTCTTCATACATTTCAATAATATTTTCGGCATCCGCCCTGTGTGTATATTTCACACCATCATATCGGGCTAAGTTCGAAGACGCTTCTGCGGGAGCAATAATATAATAACAAGGTAGTGCATATTTAATATGAGGAAGTGAGATATCAACAATTTCAGCACCAGACTCAATAAGCCATTCTTTTCCTTTTTCTATGAAGGAAGAAATATCTTCTGAAATACCATCAGCTTCATACTCTTTTGGAATTCCAATCTTCATGCCTTTTATGCTTTTATCAGTTGCATTTACAAAATCTGGGATTTCTTTATATGAGCTTGTAGAGTCTTTTGGGTCGTGACTACAAATGGAATTAAGTATTAGAGCGCTATCTTTTACATTTCTTGTAATTGGTCCAGCTTGGTCCAAGGATGAAGCAAAAGCTATAATACCCCATCTTGAGCACCTTCCGTAAGTAGGTTTTAATCCAACAGTACCAGTAAATGAGGCAGGTTGCCTTATTGAGCCACCAGTATCAGTTCCTAATGATGCTAATCCTATGCCAGCAGCTACAGAAGCTGCCGAACCTCCAGATGATCCACCAGGCACAGTAAAATTCCCTTTGCTGTTTTTCCAAGGATTTTTAACCTCTCCATAAAAACTTGTTTCATTTGATGAGCCCATAGCAAATTCATCATTATTTAATTTACCTAAAAGAATAGCACCATCATTCCATAGATTTTGAGTAACTGTAGATTCGTAGGGAGGTATAAAATTTTCAAGCATTTTACTTGAAGCTGTTGTTTTAATTCCTTTAGTACAAAACATATCTTTAATACCGATTGGTATGCCATCTAAAAGATTTTCTTCACCCTTTAAATACCTATTGTCACTATCAATGGCCTTTTCTCGAGCAATATCTGCAGTTTCAGTGATAAATGCATTTAATTCTCTACCATTCTCCATAGATGAAACATGAAAATCAATTAATTCGGAAACACTAAAGTCTTTTCTTTTCAAACAAGTAATTGTCTCGTGAATTGATAAATGTGAAAAATCAGTCATTAGTCGACAACCTTTGGAACAAGAAAAAATCCATCTTCAGATTTCGGTGCATTTGATATCACTTCATCACGATACCCTCCGTCATTAACCTCATCAGCTCTATACTTTATATCCTCCTCACCAAAAGAAGAAAAAACTGGATTAATTCCCTCGGTATCCAGTTCTGATAATTGCTCAATCCAATCCATAATATTTCCTAACTCAGATGTAAGGTTGTTAACTTCTGTCTCAGTTAATGAAATTCTTGATAATTTCGCAATTCTTTCAACTAATTTATTATCTATAGTCATTATTTATTGTTCCTTATTATCACTAAATACCAAAGTCCTTGATGCATAGCAAATAACAATTTAATTTGGTTATATGTATACTGATGACCCACAAGAATTCTATAATAATTTAAATAAAGAATTACCGCTACTTGGTATTGATCCAGGTACAAAAAATATAGGCCTGGCTATTTCGGATATTAATAAAACGATTGCAACGCCTTTAGATGTTTTAAAAAACAAAAAATATAAAGATTTAGTTAATTTTATAAATGAAACTCAAAATAATCATGGACTTAGCGGTATAGTTATTGGATATCCAATAAATATGGATGGAACAATTGGTCCAAAAGCTCAGTCAAGTAACTCTTTAGCTGATAATCTAAATAAAGATACTAATTTACCTATTCTTTTATGGGATGAAAGACTTTCAACTACTGTAGTTGAAAAAATGTTAATATCTGCAGATATTTCTAGAAATAAACGAAAGAAAAATATCGATAAACTTGCCGCAAGCTATATTTTGCAGGGTTTTCTTGATCTTGCATCAAAACTTAAAGAGTCATAATAGATTCACTTAATATTCATTTTTAATCATATGAATCAGTATATTAGTTTAATTTCTTAAACCTTAAAGGAGATATAAAAATGTTTAAAATGAATAAATTATTAAAAAATTAATTATGAAAAAAAACATCAGAGAAATAAAAATTTAAATAGAAGAAAAGCAATACCTTGGTCTATTTACTTATTTAAAAATTAATTCAGGATTATTTTTTCTAATAGAGCCATTCTACACCATAAGCCATTTCGCATTTGTTCAAAATATTTTGCTCTTTTATCTTTATCAAATTCTTTTGGTATTTCATTAACCCTTGGAAGTGGATGCATGACTATAGCTTTATCATTTAATTTACTTAAAGTTACTTCAGTTAAAGCATAATTATGGTCACTACCTCTTTCTTTTTGAACTCTTGTTACATACAGAACATCAGTCTTACTTATTACATCTTCAATTTTATCACTTTCAAAACTATTAATTGGCAAAATATCAGATGGATATCTTAAATTATCAGGACTTATAAAATTAAAATTATTATTTTTATACCTACTCAAAAGCTTAACAAGACTCTTAACAGTTCTTCCATTTTTTAAGTCACCGATAAAAGTAATATTAAGATTATCAAGATTATTGTTATTATTTGAATATATTGTCAGACCATCAAGGAGAGTTTGGGTTGGGTGTTCGCCATCACCATCGCCTCCATTAATTATTGGGACTGGACTTACCTTTGCAGCCCTTTCTGCAGAACCAACTTCAGGATGCCGTAAAACAATACAATCACTCATTGTGCTCATGGTTATAATGGTATCTTCTAGAGTCTCACCTTTTGTAACACTAGAAAACTTTACATTATTAATAGGAATAACGGACCCACCTTTTTTGGTCATAGCGCTGTAAAATGAAGATGAGGTCCTTGTAGAAGGTTCATAAAATAAATTTGTTAAAATCTTACCGGTTAAAGAAGTAGAAATTGTATCTTTATTTTTTAATGCATTTGTCCAAATTTCAAGAATGAAATCTTCGGACATATCGTCTACTGATAGAAGATGTTGCACATATTTTCCTTTCAGATTATTTATATACATCAAAATGGAATTTTTTAACTCAATAATTTTTTATTTTTTATTTATTTTATTATCCTACTTAATGGGATCTGTGCCCTTTGGGTATTTGTTTACAAGGTATGTTTCTAAAATTGATATAAGAGAAATAGGTTCAGGAAACATAGGAACAACTAATGTTCTTAGAACAGGAAATAAGCTAACAGCTATATTAACTCTTTTCTTTGACGCGCTTAAAGGGTTTATTCCAGCATGGATATCACTACAATTTTCTTCTGAATTATTCATATATGTCGCAATTTTTACTCTTTTGGGCCATATGTACCCTATTTGGCTAAAATTTAAGGGCGGTAAAGGTGTAGCAACATTTTTAGGCCTTATATTTGCTATTTCAATTTATTCTGGTTTTTTATTTATTTTAAGTTGGATAATAATTGCGCTAATCTTTAAAAAATCATCAGTAAGTTCACTATCAGCAACTTTATTTTCATCGCTTTACATTATTTTTTATAATTCAAATTTATTTTTCCTATTAATAATAATGTTAGGGCTCATAACAATAAAACATAAAGAAAACATAATAAGAATATACAAAAATACTGAACCAAATATTAAAATTTAAACTCCCTATATTTTAAAAAAAAAATTACTTATTTGACTTATTAATCAAAAAATGAAAATTCTTACTTTTTTAAGTGGAGGATTTTGTGCATTTAGTAGTTGTTGAATCACCTGCAAAGGCAAAAACGATTGAAGGCTATTTGGGTTCTGATTATAAAGTAATAGCTTCATTAGGTCATATTAGAGACCTTCCATCAAGTGAAGGATCAGTAAAGCCCGATGAAGATTTCAAGATGATTTGGGAATTAGGTGATAAAGGAAAAAAACAAGCAAAAACACTGAATGAAGCTGTTAAAAATTCTGAAAGTCTTATATTGGCTACAGATCCTGACAGAGAAGGAGAGGCAATAGCCTGGCATGTTTTAGAGGTTCTTCAAGAAAAAGGTAGTTTGGCTGATAAAAAGATTTCAAGAGTTACCTTTAACGCAATTACAAAAAAAGAAATTAATGAGGCAATTAATAATCCAAGAGAAATCGATACAGAAATGGTACAGGCTTACTTAGCAAGAAGGGCTTTGGACTATCTTGTTGGATTTACATTATCTCCTGTTTTATGGAGGAAACTTCCTGGTGCTCGTTCAGCGGGACGTGTTCAATCTGTAGCATTAAGATTAATATGTGAAAGGGAAATAGAGATTGAGTCTTTTATTCCTCAAGAATATTGGTCTATTAATGGTCATTTCTCATACGAGGATAACGATCCTTTTGAAGCAAAACTAACTCATTTTGATAGTAAAAAATTAGAGCAATTTGATATTAACAATGAGGATAGGTCTGAAGAAATTAAAATAGCTATTAAAGAAGCAAATTTTAAAATAACCGATATACAAGAAAAAAATGTATCAAGAAAACCGTCGCCACCCTTTATTACATCTACATTACAAATGGAAGCCTCAAGAAAACTTAATATGACAGCAAAAGTAACAATGATGACAGCACAAAAACTTTATGAAGCTGGCTTAATAACATATATGCGAACTGACGGTGTTCAAATTGGTAAAGAGAGCATTGAAGAAATCAGATCTAGTATTGGGGCAATTTATGGGGAAGATTTTCTTCCAGACGAATTAAGAGATTACCAAGGAAATATTGCAAATGCGCAAGAAGCACACGAAGCTATAAGACCGACCGACCCGAAAAAAACACCAGATATTGTAAAAAATGAACTTAATGACGACCAATATGGATTGTACTCACTTATATGGAAAAGAACATTAGCAAGCCAAATGGAAAATTGGCGTGGAATGAGAACAACTGTTTTAATAAATAATGAGGATGGCGATATTAGTTTTAGGGCCTCAGGAACTGTAACTGTATTTGAAGGCTTTAGAGCCTTATATGAGGAAGGAAGAGCTGAAGATAAAGAAGAATTACAAAATTTACCTAAATTAGTTAAAGATAGCTCTCTTGCAAACATTAAAATTAATACTAATCAGCACTTTACAAAACCGCCGCCAAGATTTTCAGAACCATCTCTTGTTAAATCTCTTGAAGAAAAAGGCATTGGAAGACCGTCAACATATGCATCAATCATATCTGTTTTGCAGGACAGAAATTATGTAAGACTAGATAAAAGGTATTTCTATCCAGAAGATAAAGGTAGATTAGTCACATCTTTTTTAGAAAGTTTCTTTAGACAATATGTTGGTTATGACTTCACAGCCCAATTAGAAGAAAATCTTGATAAAGTTTCAAATGGTGAAATGAATTGGAAAGATTTTTTAAATAATTTCTGGGGAGAGTTTAACTCATGTTCAGAGAAAGCTTTAGAATTAAGAACAAGAGATATTTTGGATCAACTGAATGAAAGTTTAGGAAATCATATCTTTAAAGATGATAAAGGAGAAATTAATAGAAAGTGCCCCAAATGTGAAGAAGGTATACTAAGCCTTAAAACAAGTAGAAATGGCGCATTTATAGGTTGTTCTGCATATCCTGACTGTAAATACACAAGAACATTTGGATCAAATAGCAATGTTGAACCAAGAATTATAGGTGTTCATCCTGAAACAAATAAAGAGATTAATCTATTAATAGGTAGATATGGTCCTTATCTAGAAATACAAGCGGATGATCCAGATGCAAAACCCAAAAGATCAACAATCCCTAAAACCATAGATCCAGATGAGGTAAATTTAGAATTAGCATTAAATCTTTTATCACTTCCTAAAATTATTGGAATACATCCAGAAGATGGCAACGAAATAAAAGCTGGTTTAGGTAGATTTGGTCCTTATGTCGTTCACGAAGGTATATTTGCGAGTTTAACAAATGTTGAGGAATTATTTTCAATTGGATTAAACAGAGCTATTGATTTGATTGAAGAGAAAAAAGCAAACCCTGGACGAGGTAGAGCAAGTAAAACAATTAAAGAGTTAGGAAAACATCCTAAAGACGAAAAAGATATTGTCTTAATGGAGGGAAGATACGGTCCTTTTGTAAAACATGGAAAAGTAAATGCGTCTATACCAAAAGATATGAATTTAGATGATGTAAATCTAGAGCTAGCTGTAGAATTAATAAAAAACCGAAAAAAGAAAAAAAAGAAATAATGGTCAGACCTGTTAGACCAAAACCAGCTGCTAGCCTTGTTATAACAAAACAAAAGAAAAATGATTTATATGTTTTAATGGGTCAAAGGCCAAAAAATTCTAGATTTGCACCTAATGTTTGGGTTTTTCCTGGTGGTAGAGTTGAGAAATCAGATATGCTTAATAAAAGTATTAAGTTAAGTAAAAAAAATTTAGATGATCTTTCTAAATTAAAAGCAACAAAAACCTTATCTGTTGGTCTTATATCTGCAGCAATAAGAGAAACTGAAGAGGAAACAAATCTAAAATTAATTGATAAAAATTTAAAAAATTTATGGGTTTTGGCAAGGGCAATAACTCCTGCAAATCAGAAAATTAGATTCGATACTAAATTTTTTGTTCTAGATGAAAAAAATTTTTCAAATAAAATTAAAGGTAATGGTGAATTAAACAACCTAGGCTTTATAAACATAAAAGATGCTATTAAATTACCTTTATTTGATATTACTGAATTTTTATTGGAAGACTTAACAAGATTTTATAAAAATCAAATTAATTCAAAGTTTTTCCCTTTTTTCTGGAGATACAAGAAATCTACTCGAATGATATCTAGACCTAATAATACTTGACTAATAACAAATTATACCTATTTTTGCTGAAAAGGTAGAATTATGGCTAAACAAACTTCAGTTAAAATTAAACTAGAAAGTACTGCTGGTACTGGCTACTATTATGTAACCAAGAAAAATTCACGGACAATGACAGATAAAATGGTTATAAAAAAATATGATCCTGTTGCAAGAAAGCATGTTGAATTTAAAGAAGGAAAAATAAAATAAGCCTCGAAGTCGAAACCTTAGATCAAATTAACTCATTAAAATTAGAAAAAGATATACCTATTTTAATTGCTGATGCAGATGAGGTAATATTTCTTTTTTTAATAGGTTTAGAAAAATATTTAGCGAAAAAAGGCTTATTCTTAGATCTTAATGAACCTAGAATAACTGGAAATATAAAATACATCGATACAATGAAGCCTGTTGAAAATATGGATATGAGTAAAATTATGCCAGACTTCTTCTCCAGTGAAACAGCGAATCTTGAACTAGTTAAAAACACAAAAAAAGTATTGCAGAGATTATCCAAATTTCTACAAATAATTGTTTTAACAAATCTTCCTCACAAGGATAAAGGTAAAAGAGAAATTGCAATGATTAAAAACAACTTAAATTTTCCTGTTATTACAAATAGTGGAGCTAAAGGAGGAGCTGTAAAAAAAATACTAAATAAAATTAATGCAGTTTCATTTTTTATTGATGATATGCCTTTAAATATTGATTCTGTATCAAAAGAATGCCCTGAAACACATTGCATTCATTTCCTTCAAGATGAAAGGATTAATAAATTGATGCCATCACCTAAAAGTGCAACTATTAAATTAAATAATTGGCTAGATGTTGAAAATTATATTATGAAGAATCTTGAAAGAGATATTGATAAAAAGAACTAAAAATACCGATGCTCAATTCTGTAGAGATTGCCTACATCAGACAAAAAAATTAAGTGATTTATGTGATAAATGTTTATCTCCAAGAGTCATTAATCATAAAGAATTAAAAAATTTATCGATAGCTCATATAGATTGTGATGCTTTTTATGCTTCTGTAGAAAAAAGAGATAATGCTGATCTAAAAAACAAACCTCTAATCATAGGTGGGGGAGATAGAGGTGTAGTTTCAACCGCTTGTTATATTGCAAGAACAAAAGGTATTCACTCTGCAATGCCAATCTTTAAAGCAAGAAAATTATGCCCAGAAGCAATAATTTTAAGGCCAAATATGGCTAAATATAAGAAAGTAAGCTATGAAATAAGAGATTTAATGAAAGAGCTTACTCCGCTTGTTGAACCAATATCACTAGATGAAGCATTTCTAGATTTATCAGGAACATTTAAGTTACACCAGAAAATACCAGCTATATTGTTAGCTGAATTAGTTAATAAAATAAAAAAGCATGTAGGAATTAATGTTTCAGTTGGATTATCATACAATAAATATTTAGCAAAAGTATGTTCGGATTTAGATAAACCAAAAGGGTTTTCAGTGATTGGGAAAGAAGAGTCGAAAGATTTTTTATCCAATAAACCTGTGAGCTTATTGTGGGGTATAGGTAAAAAATTCACAAATAAATTAAACTCTGATGGAATAATAAATATTGGCCAGATACAAAAAATAGAAATAAAGGAATTAGTTAAAAGGTATGGGGTTATAGGTCTTCATATTTATCAATTATCAAATGGAGAAGATTCAAGATCAATAAGATCAAATAGACCCATTAAAAGTATAAGTCATGAGACAACATTTACAAAAAATATTAAAAATAGAAAAAAATTAGAAAACATTCTTAGCGATCTATCAAGAAAAGTTGCTCTTAGAGCAAGAAAGAATGGATTGGGTGGAAAAACAATAAATTTAAAATTAAAAACAAAAAACTTTAAGTCAATTTCAAGATCTAAAACCATTAGTAACCCTACTCTATTAGAGAGAAAAATATATAAAATTGCTAAAGATTTATTAACCAATATAAAAGATAATGAAGAATATAGGTTAATAGGTGTAGGAATTTCAGAGCTTGTAGATGAAAACTTCTGTGATTTAGATAATTTAATTGATACAAATGAGAATAATGAAAAGAAACTAGATCAAGCTATAAATTCTTTAAGAGATAAATTTGGAAGCAACATAATAAATCACGGAAAAAACTATGAATAAAATTGATCAAAATTTATTAAATAATAATATTGTTTTACCTGAACCTGCATCACCAGTTGCAACATATGTTCCTTATATTATTTCGGACAATTTATTATATATATCAGGACAGGGTCCTTTTGATGGCAGTAATTTGATCACAGGCAAGGTAGGATCAGAATTAACTCTTGAAGAAGGCCAAAAAGCAGCCAAACTCTGCGCTATAATGATTCTTGCGCAAGCAAAAAAAGCATGTGGAAACTTAGATAAAATAAATAAATGTATAAAATTAGGGGGTTTTGTGAATACCGATAATGATTTCAAAGATCATGCTCTGGTGATGGACGGAGCATCTAAATTAATTATTTCAATTTTAGAAGACAAAGGATGGCACGCTAGATTTGCTGTAGGAGCATCATCATTACCTCTCAATATGGCAGTTGAAGTCGACGCAATTTTTGAATTACAAAAATAAATGAATGATAAAAGACCAGACAGTATAGTTGTAGAAAATTCCATAGAAAATATTGGTAAAAAAAATTGGAACAACTGTGCCAATCATGAAGCCTCAAGCTATAATCCTTTTGTAAGTTATGAATTTTTGAATGCACTTGAAAAGAGTAACTCTGTAAATGGAGATAGCGGTTGGTACACATCGTTTTTTGTAGCAAAAGATAAGGATGATAAAATAATCGGTTGTACCCCTGCGTACTTAAAAAATAACTCATCTGGGGAATATGTCTTTGATTATTCTTGGGCAGAGGCATATCAAAGAGTAGGAAGATCATATTATCCTAAATTACAAATTTCTATACCTTTTACTCCAGTTTCTACACCAAAATTATTAACAAAAGATCAAAATGATATAGATACAAAGGTTTTTATGCTTCAAGCTATAGAAGATTTTTGTTCGGAGCACGAAATTTCATCAGCTCATTTAACATTTTTAAATGAGAAGGAATTAAATACCCTTCAAAATAAAAAATGGTTGATTAGGACTGATCAACAGTTTCATTGGTTTAATGATAATTATAACGATTTTAATGATTTTTTAAGCGACCTATCATCAAGAAAAAGAAAAAATATAAAGAAAGAGCGGGATGAAGCAAATAAAAATGGCCTTGTTATTGAAGCGTTAAACCATAAAGAAATTCAAGAGTTTCATTGGGATGAATTTTACAAATTTTATATTGATACAAGTATGAGAAAATGGGGGCAACCATATCTTAATCGAGATTTCTTTAGTTTAATTGGACAAACATTATCAGAGAATATTCTTTTAATAATGGTTAAAAACAATAACAAATATATTGCTGGAGCTTTAAACTTTATAGGCGGTGATACAATTTATGGAAGAAACTGGGGTTGTATAGAAGATCATAAGAATTTACACTTCGAAGTTTGTTATTATAGGGCAATAGATTTTGCAATTAATAACAAATTAAAAAAAGTTGAAGCAGGTGCACAAGGAGCTCACAAAATATCTCGCGGATACCAACCATCAAAAACATTTTCTGCTCATTGGATTAAGGATATTGATTTTTTTGAAGCAATATCAAATTATTTAAAAGATGAAAGAGTGTATATTCAGGAGAATATTGAAAAATTAAATGAGTATATTCCATTCAAAAAAAATATGGAGAAATAATGAATTACGATCAAGAAAATATCTTTGCAAAAATATTAAGAAATGAAGCCAATTGTATTAAAGTCTATGAAGACTCGAAAGTCTTAGCTTTTATGGATGTTATGCCTCAAGCTCCAGGTCATACATTAGTTATTCCAAAATTTGAAACTACAGATTTAATTAATCTTCCAGATGAATACTTAGATCCACTTTTAAAAGCCACAAGAAATATCGCAGCTGCAATTAAAAAAGTATACTCCCCTACTGGAGTAATGATTTTACAGTTGAATGGAAAAGAGGCAGGCCAAACTGTTTTCCATCTACATTTTCATATTATCCAAAGAAGCGAAGGATTGAATTATAGATTCCATTCTAGAGATATAGAAGATACTGAAATACTTGAAAATGAGGCTAAAAAAATTCGTCAAGCTATTGTTATTTAACTTTTTGTTTATTTTTTTTGGATGATTTCTTTAACGGGAGATATTCAAAGGATAATTCATTATTTTTAATATCAACCTTTATATTCCCACCTTTTGATAGCTTTCCATATAATATTTGTTCGGCAATAGGTTTTTTAATTTTTTCTTGTATTAATCTACTTAAAGGTCTTGCCCCCATATTTTCATCATAACCCTCTTTACCTATCCACATAGCCGCTTTTTCAGAAATTTGAATAAAAACATTTTTGTTATCTAGTTGAGTTTCTAATTCTAAGATAAATTTTTCTACTACTCTTGCAATCACTTTGTCAGGAAGAGAATTAAAAGAAATTATCGCATCTAATCTGTTTCTAAATTCAGGGTTGAATAATTTGTCTATTGCCTCAACATCATCCCCTTCTCTCTTATTTCTATTAAAACCTAAAGCTGGTTTTGCTAAATCAGAAGCTCCCGCATTTGTAGTCAGAATTAAAATAGTATTTCTAAAGTCTACTTTTCTTCCATTCTGATCAGTTAAAGTTCCATAATCCATAATCTGAAGTAGGATATTAAATATATCTGGATGGGCTTTTTCTATCTCATCAAGTAGTACAACGGAATATGGGTTTTTATCTACACCATCCGTTAATAAGCCACCTTGATCGAAACCAACATAACCTGGGGGAGCACCGATTAATCTTGAAACGGTATGCCTTTCCATAAACTCTGTCATATCAAATCTTAATAGTTCAACACCTAAAATGGATGATAATTGCCTTGCAAGCTCAGTTTTTCCGACTCCAGTTGGGCCAGCAAATAAATATGATCCTATAGGTTTTTGATTATCACGTAGACCAGCTCGTGAGAGTCTAATAGATGTTGCAATTTCTTCAATCGCCTTATCTTGACCAAAAACCATTCTTTTCAATGATTTATCAAGATCTTTTAGTTTTTTAGTATCATCACGAGTAATATTTCTTGATGGAATCTTTGCCATTCTAGCAATAGTTTCCTCAATTTCTTTTTCTTCAATAACCTTTTTCTTCGAAGCTTTTAATTTCATTGCAGCCCCAGTTTCATCAATTACATCTATCGCCTTATCGGGTAATTTCTTATCACTCATATATCTTGAGGATAATTCAACTGCGCAATCTATTGCCTCATCAGAATACTTAAAACCATGAAAATCCTCAAATCGTGACTTAAGTCCTTTTAGTATTTTAATGGTATCCTCATTGTTTGGCTCATCGACATCAATTTTTTGGAATCTTCTTGATAAAGCTCTATCCTTATCAAAGAATTGACGAAATTCTTTATATGTTGTTGAGCCAACACATCTCATCCTTTCGTTTTGTAAATAGGGTTTTAGAAGGTTAGAGGCATCCATTGCTCCCCCTGAAGTAGCGCCAGCACCAATAACAGTATGAATTTCATCGATAAATAGGATTGAATTATCTATTTTTTCAATTTCTTTAAGAACAGCTTTAATTCTCTCCTCAAAATCTCCTCTATATCTAGTCCCTGCCAATAAAGCACCCATATCTAGAGAGTATATTTGAGATGACTTAATAACACTTGGAACTTCTTCATAAACTATTCGATAAGCTAAACCTTCTACTATTGCCGTTTTTCCAACTCCGGGGTCACCAACAAGTAAAGGATTGTTCTTTCTTCTTCTACATAATATCTGAATTAACCTTAAGACCTCTTCATCTCTTCCAATAAGAGGATCAATCATATTATTTTTTGCTTTATCATTTAAGTTTTCACAAAAGGTCTCTAAAGCATTCTTTTTATTCGTTTCAAGTTCTTGTTCTTCGTTAATTTCCTCTGAAACACTTATTGTTGAATAATCTTCATCTTTCCTAATACCATGAGATATAAATTGAACTGCATCATATCTTGTCATTTCTTGTTTCTCTAACAAATAAACGGAAAAACTCTCTTGCTGAGAAAATATTGCTACTACAACATTTGCACCATTTACTTCACTTTTCCCAGATTGTTGCACATGTATTGCAGCTCTGGTAATTACAGTTCTGTAGCCGGCAGTAGGTTCAGGTAATTGTTCATTATTAGTTAAAACAAGATATTTTTGTTCATCTAAAAATTTAATAAGATCTTTCTTCAAAATTGACAAGTTTACATTACAAGCCTTGAGAAGGTTTGATGCGTCTGAGTCTTCAATTAATGCTAAAAGAAGGTGCTCTACAGTAACATGTTCATGATTTTTTTTTGCAGCATAATCTATTGACCGCTGCAAAGACTCTTCTAAACTATGAGCAAATCCAGCCATAATTTTAATCCTTCTCCATAGTGCACTGAAGCGGGTGATCATTTTTTTTAGCTGTTTCCAATACTTGTATCACTTTTGTTTCAGCAATCTCATAAGGAAAAACTCCACATACACCTACTCCATTTTGATGAACATGTAGCATTATTTGTGTTGCCTCATCATTATTCTTGTGGAAAAATTTTTTAAGTAGAAAAACAACAAATTCCATTGGAGTATAATCATCATTTAATAGCAAAACTTTATATAACGAAGGTTTTTGAAGTTTCTTCTTAGTTTCAACCTTAGTGTCTTCGTCAAAATCGATATATTTATCACCTTCAGACATAAAAACAATTTAACTCCTATTTATCTTCCAACAAAGTATCTCTAGCTTTGTTAATTTTTGCACTCAAGTAATCAGATCCTCCTTTATCAGGATGATTTTTCTCAATTAGCATTCTGTGTGCATTTATAATATCATCTCTCGAAGCGTTGAAATCAAGACCTAAAATCTCAAATGCTTCATTTTTATCCATTGAAATCTGAGAATTATTTTTTTTAAAAAACAAATTATAGAAATTATATAAAGTTTTTAGCCGTGTTAACCACAAAGAAAGCGCTAATAATGGCCCAGAGAAATAATAAAGACCTCTAAATAAGAGAAAAATTGATATAATTAATAAAACTCCTCCAATAGTGATTTTGGCTAGACTTTGTAATTTATTTGAATTCATATTTGATAAATATTTTATGAGAAAAATAAAAACAAATAGTAAAATAATTCCATAAAACAAATAAATCATTAAACCAAACCTAAATTGCTTAATTCAGATATTAATTCTTCATTAGAACTATCGAAATTCTTTGGATCATAAAGAATATCATCTTTTGGAATATCCTTTGTCTCCAAATATCTCCATCCTTGAAATGGTCTTGTTTTTTTCGGAGAAGTTAACATAATTTCTTTTGATAATAAGATTTTACACCTTTTAATCTTATCATCACCCATAATCTTATCTATTCCAATAATATTTTGACGAGCTCTCATATAGCCTTTAAAAATCCAATAAATTGAACCTCCATCGAGTAAATCTTGATATTTCTTAGGAAACATTCTGGTAATGTGAATTGTTTCACTATATTTTTGCCTAATAAATTCCTGTCTGTTAAATAAATCACGGACATCATTTGCGCCAACACATAATTTTTTTAAATGAATTGTCATTTATCTGTATATATTTCTACAACATCTGTTGGAGAAAATAGAGAGAAAAAACCTGGGCTAATTGACCCACCAATTAAGTACCAATTTTCATCAATATAAACTGAAGACATACTATGTCTAGGAGTAGGCATAGATTCTTCTCTAGTCCAATTTCCGTTAAAATATGAATAATGATCTTTGTATGATCTGTTTGGATTAAATGATTTACCCCCAGAAACATGTAATTTTTGTTTAATTTGTTGTACTGATGAAGAAGCAACATTGAACGGATAATTAATTTTTTTTTCCCATAGATTTAATGATGGATCAAATGTTTCAAACCTATTTGATATTTTCGAATTTGAGATCTCTAACCCTCCAACTATAGCGATCTTATTGTCATATACTCCAAAGCCAGATGAATATAATGGATTTTGAAAAATCGCATAATTAGTATTCCATGTATTAAGACTTAGATCATATGACATAACTTTTTCATTACTTTCACCTACACCTCCAATGAAATATACTTTATCATCAATCTTAACCATTGCATGATCTGCTCTCGCATAAGGCATATCTCCTATTTGAGCCCAATTAGATAAATTATGATCATATATCCAGCATTTTCTTGTTGGCGTTTGTTTGTCATATCCTCCGCATAACAATATTTTATTTTGAAAACTTATAATCCTAAAACCATGAAAATCTTTCGGAAATAAATTAAGAGGCTTCCATATTCTTCCTTCAATATCAAAAATCTCTGATAAAGGATTATTTCCAATAATTCCTTTACCGCCAATAACAGCAATTTCATTATCAATTATTGCAGCCGATGTTCCGCTTTTTGCTATAGGAAGAGGTGTGCCATCAATCCAAATTGAGAAAATTTTTGATGGAAAAAAAATTACATAAAATAACAAAATAACGAAAAAAAAATATGATTTAAGATGCATTGTCAAATTTCTACCTAAACAAGAAACAAAGCTGCAAGCCCAAGAAAACTAAAGAAACCAACAACATCTGTAATTGTTGTTAGAAAAACAGTTGATGCTATTGCAGGGTCAATTCCTAGTTTGTTCAAACCTATTGGAATTAAAATGCCTGATAACCCAGCAATTACAATATTTAAAATCATTGCTAAAGCAAGAACAACACCTAAAGAAAAATTATCAAACCAAAACCAACCAAAAAAACCTGTAATTAAGGCAAATAAAATACCATTATAAAAACTAACAATAATTTCTTTATTGATTATTCGTCTATAATTTAAAGGCACAAGATCCCTTGTAGATATCGACCTTACTGCAATAGTTAAGGTTTGTGTACCAGCATTACCGCCCATAGAGGCAACTATCGGCATTAAAATAGCTAAAGCCACCATTTCTTTAATAGTGGCATCAAATAAGCCTATCACTAGAGATGCCAATACAGCCGTCAAAAGATTAATAAATAACCATGAAAAACGTCCTCGCGATGACTTCATAGGATTATCTGTTATATTTTCATCACCTACTCCACCAAGAAGTTTTATATCTTCTCCGGCTTCTTCTTGAATAACATCAACTATATCATCAGCAGTTATTACTCCAATTAATCTTCCATCATCATCTGTTACAGGAGCAGAAACTAAATCAAATCTTTCAAACTCAAAAGCGACCATTTCTTTATCCATATTGGCATCAATAGTAACAAACTGGTTTGTTTTGATATCTCTTAATTTACTATCACGATTAGATTTCAAAATACTTGAAAGAGATAGAGCTCCTATGGGTTTATGCCCTGGATCAACTAAATAAATCTCGTAAAACTCATCCGGTAAATCATCATTGGTTCGAAGATAATCAATTGATTGACCTACATCCCAGTGCGGCGGTATTGATATAAAATCCAAACTCATTAATCTTCCAGCGCTATCGTCAGGATAATTTAATGAAATTTTTATTTCTTCCCTATCGCTTAAAGGTATTTTTTGGAGAATTAAATTCTTTTCATTTTCTTCCAAATCTTCAATCACATGGACTGCGTCATCAGTTCTTAATCTAGGAATTATATCTGCTATAAAGTTATAGCCTAGGTAATGAATTATTTCTTCTCTTACTGAATCCTCAAGATCAGAAAGGATTTCTGGTTTAAATTCTTCTTTAATTAAATCCACAAATGACTTTCGTTCTGAAGATTTAAGTAAATTAATGATATCTGCAATATCAGATGAAGGTAACTTTTTTATTATACTTAATAACGATTTTTTATCTCCTGCATCAACTGAAATAATAATTTCCGTTACCAGTGATGGATCAAAATGCTCTTTAAAAGATGTAGAATTATCATCAGTTTGATTATCCATAATAAAATTCCTTTGGTGCGGCCGAGAAGACTCGAACTTCCACGGGTTTTACCCCACAGCGACCTCAACGCTGCGCGTCTACCAGTTCCGCCACGGCCGCAAATTATTTATTATTATACCAATACTTAATAATGATTTGTAAATTAATAAACAAATTAATAAATTAAAAAAGTTATGATTGAACATGAGATAGAATATTTCCTAGATAAGAAAACAATTGATTATCCAGATTCAATAGAATTTATGGAAAAAAAAGTTGAAGATATTCATAAAGATAATTGTAAAGAATTTCTATGGTTTCTTGAACATGATAATATTTACACTGCTGGAACGAGCGCAAAGCAAAAAGATCTTATAAATAGTAATAAATTTAAAGTCTATAAATCAAGTAGAGGTGGGCAATATACATATCATGGTACTGGACAAAGAGTTGTTTATTTAATGCTTAATCTAAGAAAAAAAGGTTATGACATTAGAAATCAAAGATAAAAACAGCTTAAAAAAAATATCATCAATTGGCTTAAGAGTAAGAAAAGGTATTACTTTTCACGGAATAAGCATAAACTTGAATCCAAATTTAGAAAACTTCAAAGGTATCAATCCATGCGGCAATGATCCAAAGGATGTCACAAGTTTAGAAGAAATTGGATTAAAAAATAAAATAAAAAAATTTGATCAAGTACTAATTAAAAATTTTAGCACTGTTTTTAATGTAAAATTAAAATCTAAGAAAACTCTAAAATAATTTCATCTGAAGCTAAACTATCGCCATCACTGCAGTGAATTTTTTTTATAATTCCTGAAACTTCTGATCTGATAACATTTTCCATTTTCATGGCTTCAATTGTGCATAATTTATCGCCTATATCCACTTCCTGACCTTCGTCAACATCGATTGAAACTACAAGACCAGGCATTGGACATTTAATAATTTTTTCATTTGAACGATTATTTTTTTTGAGCATATATTTAGATAATTCATGTGCTCTTTTAGATAAAATTATAATATCTGAAGAAAAACCATAACTGCTTATATTATAGCCGTTAATTATACGCTCTATCTTGAAATTATAATCCTCCCCATTAATAGTTATTTCCGCAAGAGGGTTACCAGGATTATAAGAAGAATCAATTGAGATTATTTCATCATTATACTCAATAATTAAATTATCTTGTCTGTCATAAGTTTTAAATTCAAAAATAGAACCCTCAACAATAGCCACTAAGGATTTCTCAAAAAAAGATTTTTTTGCTTTCTGATTTCTCGACCTGAATTGATCAATAGTATACAAATAAGTCGCAGCAATAGAAAATAATAAGGCAAATTTATCATTATCAACAAACGGTTTATAACCATCGGGATACTCGATATCAACAAATCCAGTATTGATATCACCACTAATAAAATGTTTGTTTCTTAATATAGCAGTTAAAAAATTTATATTGTTTCTAATACCACTAATATAATGATTATTTAAAGCGGTTTCCATTTTTGAAAGAGCTTCATTTCTATCGTTTCCATAGGAACAAAGTTTAGAAATCATTGGATCGTAATAAATTGATATTTCTCCGCCCTCATAAACACCAGTATCATTTCTAATATTTTCTATATCATTGGGCACAATATATTCATTTAATCTTCCGGTAGATGGCATAAAATTTCTCTCCGGATCTTCAGCATAAATTCTAGATTCAATTGCCCAACCCTTAAATTTAATATCATCTTGTTTTAATTTTAATTCCTCTCCAGCAGCAATTTTTATCATTTCCTCTACAAGATCAATTCCTGTAATTAATTCAGTAACCGGATGCTCAACCTGTAATCTTGTATTCATTTCTAAAAAATAAAAGTTTTTATCTTGATCTACTATAAATTCAACAGTTCCAGCGCTAGTATAGCCTATAGTTGAGGCTAATCTTTTTGCCTGCTCACCCATATCATTTCGAAGCTGTTCATCAACAAATGAACTTGGTGACTCCTCTATAATTTTTTGATTTCTTCTCTGAATAGAGCATTCTCTCTCTCCTAAGTGAACAACATTTCCATGTTTATCAGCTAATACTTGAATTTCTATATGCCGAGGTTTTTCGATAAATTTTTCAATAAATATTCTATCATCACCAAAACTTGATTTAGCTTCATTTACAGATGAATTAAATGCATCTTCCACATCTGCTTCAACTTTTGCAATTCTCATTCCCTTTCCGCCGCCGCCAGCTGAAGCTTTAATCATTACTGGAAAACCTATTTTTTTTGAGATTTCCAATGCCTCTTGGGAGTCCTTTATAATTTCTTGATGACCTGGAATTATATTTACACCTGATTTTTCTGCAAAAATCTTTGATTCAATTTTATCACCCATTACTCTAATAGGTTCAGATGGAGGGCCTATGAAAGTAATTCCCTCTCTTTCAAGTTGATTTACAAATGCTGAATTTTCTGAGAGAAAACCATAACCTGGATGAACAGCATCAGCACCAGTTTTTTTGCAAGCATTTATAATTTTTTCAATAGCTAGATATGACTCAGATGATGGTGCTGGACCTATATTTATAGCTTCCTTAGCCTTCATTACATGTAGAGCCTTACTATCAGCATCGCTATATACGGCTACAGTTTCAATACCTAATTTGTCGCATGTTTCAATTACTCTACATGCAATTTCACCTCTATTAGCGATTAAAATTTTCTTAAACATATACTTCTCACAAAGGTAAGTTGTCGTGCTTCTTCCATGGGTTTGATAATTTTTTATTTCTTAAAAGCTTTAAAGCTTTGGCAATTCTAGGTCTTACATTTCTAGGCATGATAACATCATCTATATATCCTCTTTCTGCTGCAACAAAAGGATTTAAAAACCTTTCTTCATACTCACTTGTATGTTTATTAATGATTTCATCATCACCAATATCTTTTCTATATAATATTTCAACTGCTCCCTTTGCACCCATTACTGCAATTTCTGCGCTTGGAAGAGCATAGTTAATGTCTCCTCTTAAATGCTTTGGCGCCATAACACAATAAGCTCCTCCATAGGCCTTTCTAGTAATTATTGTTACCTTTGGAACCGTTGCTTCTGCATAAGCATATAAAAGCTTAGCACCATTTTTTATTAAACCCCCATATTCTTGATCAGTACCAGGTAAAAAACCCGGGACATCAACAAAAGTTACTATTGGAATAGAAAATGAATCACAAAATCGAACAAATCTTGCTGCTTTTCTACTCGCATCCGAGTCTAATACACCAGCTAAATTCAGAGGCTGGTTACCAACAAATCCTACAGTATATCCATCAATTCTTCCAAAACCGACAACAATATTTTTTGCAAAATTAGATTGAATCTCAAAGAAATCACCTTCGTCAACTGATTTAATTATAAATTCTTTAATATCATAAGGTGTATTAGAGTTTTCTGGTATCAGGTAATCCAAACCTGGTTCTGATCTAGATATGTTGTCAGAGGTTTCTCTTGTTGGAGCTGATTGAATATTGCTTGAGGGAAGAAAATCAATAAATCTTCTAATATCAGTGAGCATAGAAATATCGTTGTCATAAGCTCCATCAGCTACAGATGATTTTGTTGTGTGAACCTCTGCACCACCTAATTCATCTGCAGTAACTTCTTCATTAGTTACAGTTTTAACAACATCAGGACCGGTAACAAACATGTATGAAGTATCTCTGACCATAAAAATAAAATCAGTCAATGCAGGAGAGTAAACATCCCCACCTGCACAGGGGCCCATAATTAAGGAAATTTGAGGGATAACTCCTGAAGCAAGAACATTTCTCTGAAAAACTTCTGAATACCCACCTAAGGAGTCTATGCCCTCTTGAATTCTAGCGCCACCAGCATCAAGAACACCAATTAATGGTGCATTATTTTTTAGAGCCATATCTTGAATTTTATTAATTTTCTTTGAATGCGCTAAAGATAAAGATCCTCCAAAAACTGTAAAATCTTTAACATATAGAAAAACTAATCTTCCATTCACTAGTCCGGACCCAATAACAACTCCATCCCCAGGTATTTTATTTTTCTCCATTCCAAAGTCAGTACTGCTATGCTCAACAAACATATCGTATTCTTCAAAAGAACCTTCATCTAAAAGAAGCTCAATTCTCTCTCTCGCAGTGAGCTTTCCCTTGGAATGCTGCGCATCTATTCTATCCTGACCACCGCCAAGCTTAGCCTGTTCTCTTCTTTTTTCTAGCTCTTTTATGATGTCTTCCATATGTTTACCTCGATAAAATTTAAATATTCACTTCAAGCGGAAGATCATATTTTATCCATTTTTCTTTCATATGTTTTGGAAGCTCTGCCTCAAAAAACATTTTATTTCCATTTGGGTGATAAAATTCGACACTTCGACTGTGTAGGTGTAATTTTTCACTATCCTCAACATTACCGTACCTCTTATCCCCTAAAATTGGAATGCCCAATTCTTTAGAATGTATGCGAATTTGATGATTTCTTCCAGTGATAGGTTTAAAAATTATGAAATTTAAATTATCTTTTATTTTTAAATAGTTATTATATTCTGTTAAAGCTTCATGGTAGATATCTGAATTTTTCTTTTTAATTTTTTTATTAATAATACCCTCACCTTTTTTTATATTACCAACGTTAAGAGCCCAATATTTTTTAATAATTTTCTTTTCTCTAAAAAGATTAGATAAGTGATCAGCGATTTGTCTATTAAGAGCTATAATTAATATCCCAGAAGTCTCTTTATCTATTCTATGAACTAGCCTTGTTTTTATTGATTTGAATGAAGATTTTAATAAATCATCAATATTCTTTTTAATTTTAGTGCCTCCTTGGACCGCAATACCAGGAGGTTTATTTAATATTAAGAGTTCATCATCTTGAAAGATAGTCATATTTTCAATTTGTTTCTTAGAGAAAGAATCATATTGATGCTTTCTTTCTTCTTTATATTTTTTGAAATTGAAATCAACAAATACTTTATCATCCAATTGGAGTCTATAATTGGATTTTGCCTTTTTTTGATTTACTTTTATTTTCTTTTTTCTTAATGCAACTTCAATCTCATTTTGGCGAAAGGATGGATAAATTATTTTAATCCATCTATCAAGTCGAACAGAGGTAAACTCTTTAGAAATATTATAAATATCGAAGTCATTCATAAATTTATTATTTTTGTTATCCAAAACCCTAAATAAACAGCCAATAATGAGACTATAACTGATCCACAAATATAAATAACAGAAATTAAATACTGATCGTTTTGAAATAAATCTAAAACATCAATTGTAAAGGCTGAAAAAGTTGTAAAGCCGCCCAAAAAACCAATCATCAAGAAAGATTTTAAGTGGTCATTATTTGAATCTTTTAAAAGAAAAAATAAAACTCCAATCGCAAAGGATCCTATTACATTTACTAAAAATGT